>VFQS010000143.1_pt1 | contig 95830 bp, 89 predicted proteins | sample 3512361 | NCBI WGS metagenome assembly VFQS01 (sample SAMN10412375, study PRJNA504923) | tailings metagenome | isolation source: Relicate 1 Philex TSF3 active mining | place: Philippines | reverse complement strand
ATCAACTTCTCATCCTGATCGTCGCGCTGCTCTCACCTTGAATGTCGCGCTACAGTTCCGGGGGAGGCGGAAGGCCATCTTCGTGCACGGGTGCTTCTGGCACCAGCACGAGCGGGAGACGTGCCTCGACGGACGCCGCCCGAAGTCGAACACGGGCTATTGGGACGAGAAGCTGGCCCGGAACGTAGAGCGGGATCGACGGAGCCAGGATGCCCTTCGGGCGGACGGCTGGGACGTGCTGGTGCTCTGGGAGTGCGAGACCGCGAGCACCGAGGAGCTCGGAGCCCGCCTGCGGGCGTTCCTAGGGCCCGCGTCGCTCCGCTGAGCGAACGCGGTGCTTATTCGGTTCTCGCCGCGATGACGCAGCCGCGATCTGCCTCGCAATGCCGCCTAAGTGGCTGATATATAAGGAAGAAGGTGGTGGACGCACTAGGGCTCGAACCTAGGACCCGCTGATTAAGAGTCAGCTGCTCTACCAACTGAGCTATGCGTCCACACGGCGGCTTTTCCGCGGCCCCCGACGCGTCGGGGAGCGCCTCCTTTAGCGGAATCTTCGGGTAAGGGAAGGGGGGATTTGAACTTTTTTTCGCCAGCGCGGAAACCGGCCCGGATTATGGCGCAACGTCTTGAAAACAGGTGCTATCCGGAGGCGGGCTGGGGGGCGGGCGTGGCGACCGGCGCCGGTGCCGGGGCTGCGGCCGGGGGCGAATCCGGGCGCGGCGCGGGCGCGCTGGCGGGAATGTCCGGTTCGGGGCGAGGCTGGGTCGCTTCGGTGTTGATGGCCTGGGGCCGCGCCGCCTCTGAATCGGCGCGGTCGCGCACGCGTTCCAGATCCGCTTCATCGCCGGCCCGCGGGGCGGTCACGCCGTAGCGCTCGGCATAGCTGCGATATTTGGCGGCCTGGCGTTGCTGCGGCGTGCCACCCCAGCCGGCCTCCATCTCGAGCAGCACCTGCATCGCCTTGGTGGGATCGTAGAGAAAGGTCATGACATCGCGCGCGATCGGATAGGCGGCGGCCGAACCGCCGCCATGCTGTACGATGACGGCGCAGGCATAGCGCGGCTTGTCGAACGGCGCGAAGCAGACGAAATGGCCGTGGTCGCGGTATTTCCACGCCCCGCTCTTGCCGTCGCTGATGTTGAGGCTGACGACCTGGGCCGTGCCGGTCTTGCCGGCCATCAGCACGTTGTCGATCGGCAACCGCGCGCGGCCGGCGGTGCCGGGGCCGTTCACGACGTCGCTCATCGCCTTGTGCACGAAATCGAGATGTTCCTGCGGGATGCCCAGCGACTTGGGCTGCGGCGCCTTGGGATCGAACAGCAGGCGCGGCTGCAGTTCCAGCCCGGAGGCGATGCGGGCCGACATCACGGCCTGCTGCAGCGGATTAACCAGCATATAGCCCTGGCCGATCGTGGCGTTGACCGTATCGAACACGGCCCAGGGCTTGCCGTATTTCTTTTCCTTCCACGCCGGGTCGGGCACGGTGCCATAGGATTGCCCCAGCACCGGCAGGTCGAACGACTGGCCCAGGCCAAGGCGGCGGGCCATGTCGGCGATCTTCTGCATCCCGATCTGCTGGGCGAAGTGATAGAAATAGACGTCGCAGCTCTGATAGATGCCCTTGGCCATGTCGGTATGGCCGTGGCCGCGCCGCTGCCAGCAGTGGAACACGCGGTTGCCCACCCGCAAGCCGCCACTGCAATTGACGGCGGCATTCGGGTCCAGCCCGGCTTCCAGGAAGGCGAGGGCGACGGCAGGCTTGATCGTCGAGCCCGGTGGAAACAGCCCGCGCAAAACCTTGTTGCGCAAGGGAACATGGTCGTCGTCCGACAGCATCTTCCATTCGATTCGCCCAATGCCGTCGGAAAAGTTGTTGGGATCGAAGCTGGGCATCGAAACCATCGCCAGCAGATCGCCGGTCTGGCAGTCCATCACCACGACCGCGCCCGATTCCGGCCCCATCCGCCGCGCGGCATAGTCCTGCAGCGGGGCGCTGATCGTCAGCTTGAGCGGCTGGCCGGGCACGTCCTCGCGCATTTCAAGATCGCGCACCACCTTGCCGGATGCGGTCACTTCCACCCGGCGCGCGCCCGGTTCGCCGCGCAGGCGCTGTTCGAAGTGCTTTTCCAGCCCGTCCTTGCCAACCTTGAAGCCCGGCGTGATGAGCAGCGGGTTGCGCTCCTTCTCGTAATCCTCGGCCGAGGCGGTGCCGACATAGCCGATCAGGTGGCCCACCGACGGGCCGGTCGGGTACCAGCGCGAGAAGCTGCGCTGCGCCAGCACGCCCGGCAAGTCCGGCAGGCGCACGCTGACGGCGGCGAACCGATCCCAGTCCAGCCCGGCGGCGACTTCCACCGGCTGAAACCCGTGGGCCTTTTCCAGCTTGTCGCGCAGGTCGCGCAGTTGCACGTCGGTCAGCGCCAGCAGTTGCCCCAGTTCCGTCAGGGTGCGATCGGGATCGGTCAGGCGGTCCGGGATCAGGTCGACGCGGAAATCGGCGCGATTGGCGGCGATGGGGGCATTGTTGCGATCGAGGATCGCGCCGCGCCGGGGCGGGATCAGGGTGAGGTTGACCCGGTTGCTCTCCGACAGGGTCGTATACTTCTCGTTCTGGAACAGCCCGATCCACGCCATGCGCGCGGCCAGCAGCACGCCGACGCCCAGTTGCAGGCCGCCAATCACCACTCCGCGCCGGTCAAAGCTGTTGCGCAGCGTCCCGGAACTGACGTGCTGGCTACCGCCGAGCATCAGACCGCCCGCACCGGGATCAGCCGGAACCGGTCAACCGCGCCGACGATACGTGCGGTCAGCGGGTAGATCAGCACGGCCACGGCCAACTGGGGAGCCAGCACAAACAGCGGCGTGGCCCCACCGGCCAGGTTGGCGACCTGCAGCGACAACGCGAGGTAGGCGGCAATCACCAGCGCCGCCAGCAACCAGTCGAGCGCAAACCCGCGCCAGGGAAACCGTGCCTCGAAATAGTCCATGCCGATGACCGCAACCGACCACAGCGCCATCGCCGATCCCAGCGGTTGCCCGCTGAACAGGTCATCGAACAGGCCCAGCGGCAATCCCGCCCAGACTGGAAACAGGCCCGGCCGCAATTGCTGCCAGGCCATCAGGAACAGAAAGCCCAGCGGTGGAACCACCGGGGCCGAAGCGATTAGCGGGAGGAGCGGGGCCAGGCTGCCCAGCATGACCAGCAGCCACGGCATGACCACGGCCAGCACCGGCGAAGGAGCCCGGTTGATCCGCTGCCGCGGGAATTCGTGCCGTTCATCCAGGTACGGCCCCGGCATCAGCGCGGCTCCGCTGCCGGTGCGGTGGTAGCGGCGGGCTGTGCGGCGGCGGCGGGCGCGGGCTGGGTCCAGAGCGGTTGCACCTCGACGAACTCGGTGCTGCCAGGATCGCTCAGCGGCCGGGCGATGGCGCCGTCGCGCGTCACTTCGGTGACGACCGCGATGGCCGTGCCCGGCCAGTAGAGGCCGCCCGAACCGGACGTGACGAAAGCGTCACCCTGCTTGAGCGGATTGATGCCCAGCGTGATCAGGCGCAACTGCAGCGTTCCGTCTGCCCGGCCAGTGGCGAAGGCGGGAATGCCATCGCGGGCGCGCCGCACGGGCACCACGCTTTCGGTATCGGTGATCAGCAGCACCCGAGCGCTGGAATTGCCCACTTCCAGCACCCGGCCGACCAGTCCCATCGGCGAACGCACCGGCATGCCCACCCGCACGCCGTTGTCGGTGCCCACCCCAAGCGTGGCGAACCGGCGGCTGCTGGTAGAGGTCGAGCCGATCAGGCGTGAAACCGCCACCGGGCGCGGCTCCTCGGTGCTCAGCTTCAGCATCGCTTTCAACTGGGCGTTTTCGTGCTTCAGCGCTTCGGCTTCGGCCAGCTGCACGCGGGCAATGCGCACTTCACGGTCCAGATCGGCCATCCGGCTGCCGAACGTGAAAAACCCGCCCACGGCCGCAAGGAATCCGCGCGCCTCGGTTCGGCCCTTGGCGGCGACTTCGCCGACCGGCGCGGTCGCATCGCTGGCGGCCATGCGCGCACCGGAAAAAGCGCCGGTGTTGCCGGTTGAAATCAGCAACACCGCCACGCCAACGGCCAGGCCGATGAACGCGATGATATAGCCCAGGAAGTTGCCGTACTGCGCCCTGCGCGAATAGCCGGGACGCCGGTTTGCGGGCGGCACCATGCCAGCCTTACTCCTTCCGCCCGGCGATGCTGGGGCCAGGCGCGTGCATTCAGGCCGTCGTCAGCACGCCGCGATAGATCGGGTCTTCCATGGCGCGGCCCGTGCCGAGCGCAACGCAGGACAGCGGATCTTCCGCGATGCTGACCGGCAGCCCGGTTTCCTCGCGCAGATACTCGTCCAGCCCCTTGATCAGCGCGCCGCCGCCGGTCAGGACGATGCCTTGGTCGACGATGTCGGCGGCCAGTTCCGGCGCGGTGTTCTCCAGCGCGATGCGCACGCCTTCGACGATGGCGCCGATCGGTTCGGACAGCGCCTCGGCGATGTTCGCCTGCGTGATCGTGATTTCCTTGGGCACCCCGTTCACGAGGTCGCGGCCCTTGATCTGGATCGTTTCGCCCACGCCGTCAGCCGGCACCGTGGCGACGCCGTAATCCTTCTTGATCCGTTCGGCGGTTGCCTCACCGATCAGCAGGTTGTGGTGGCGGCGCACGTAGGACACGATGGCTTCGTCCATCTTGTCGCCGCCGACACGGACCGAGGTGGTATAGGCCAGCCCGCGCAGCGACAGCACGGCGACTTCGGTCGTGCCGCCGCCGATGTCCACCACCATCGAGCCGACCGGTTCGGTCACCGGCATGTCCGCGCCGATCGCGGCGGCCATCGGTTCGAGGATCAGGTAGACGGCGCTGGCGCCGGCGTTGCTTGCGGCATCGCGGATCGCGCGCTTTTCGACCGAGGTTGCGCCCGAGGGGACGCAGATCACGATTTCGGGATAGCGTAGCAGGCTCTTCTTGCCGTGGACCTTGCGGATGAAATACTTGATCATCTCTTCCGCGACTTCGATGTCGGCGATCACGCCATCGCGAAGCGGACGGATCGCTTCGATGCTGTCGGGGGTCTTGCCCATCATCATCTTGGCATCGTCGCCCACGGCCTTGACGCGCTTGATCCCGTTGATCGTTTCGATTGCCACGACGGAGGGTTCGTTGAGCACGATACCGCGATCCTGGACGTAGACGAGCGTGTTGGCCGTACCCAGGTCAATCGCCATGTTCTGGGAACCGAATTTCAGGAAGCGCGACATGAACGAAGACATTGAGAAGTCCGTATTTTCTACCCCAGCGGCCAGGTGATTCGCAGCCTTGCGCGGGGAGCAGGTTGGCCAAGAAGGCGACCCCTTAGCGCAAGGCATGGGCGAATGCCAAAAATTTGTGCGGAATCCGGGGGTTTTCCCCACTCTTGATCTCGAATTTCCGGCAACTCGTCGCTAGGCAAATCCCATGCCCACGATCCGCCGCCTGCCCGAGACCCTGATCAACCGCATCGCGGCGGGGGAAGTGGTCGAACGTCCGGCCTCGGCGCTCAAGGAACTGGTCGAAAATTCGCTGGATGCGGGCGCGCGGCAAGTGACCGTGCGGCTCAGCGGCGGCGGGCTGGACGGGATCGAGGTGACGGACGACGGTTGCGGGATGCGGCCGGACGAAATCGCGCTGGCGCTGGAACGCCATGCCACCTCCAAGCTGCCTGACGAACACATCGAACTGGTCGCCACGCTGGGTTTTCGGGGGGAGGCGCTGCCCTCCATCGCCAGCGTGTCGCGCCTGACGCTGGAAAGCCGCCCGCGCGGCGCTGACGCGGGCTGGCGCCGGGTGGTCGATCACGGCACGGTAACGGCCGAAGGCCCGGCCGCGCTGCCGCCGGGCACCCGCATCCGGGTGGAGGACCTGTTCGGCAAGATCCCGGCCCGGCGCAAGTTCCTGCGCTCGGCCCGCAGCGAATATGCCGCCTGCCTCGATGTGGTGCGCCGGCTGGCGATGGCCCGGCCGGAAGTGGGCTTCGTGCTGGAACACGATGGCCGCCGCGTGCTGGCCGTGCAGCCCGACGATTCCCTGCCGCACCGCGTGGCGCAGCTGGTGGCGCGCGAGCTGGCCGATGACGGCGTGGTGATCGAACTGGAGCGCGGGCCCGCACGCCTGTCTGGCGTGGCGGGGCTGCCAACCTTCAACCGGGGCGTGGCCGATCACCAGTACCTGTTCGTCAACGGCCGTCCGGTGAAGGACCGGCTGCTGGTCGGCGCGGTGCGCGGGGCCTATGCCGATATGCTGGCGCGAGACCGGCACGCGGTGCTGGCGCTGTTCCTCGACATTCCGCCCGAAGACGTCGACGTCAACGTCCACCCCGCCAAGACCGAAGTGCGCTTCCGCGACCCGGCGTTCGTGCGCGGTTTCATCGTGTCGGGGCTGCGCCATGCGCTCGACAGTGCGGGGCAGCGCAGCGCGCAGGCCCCCGCCGCCCCGGCGATGGCCAACTGGCAGGCGGAACCGATTGCCCGCACGCCAGAGCCTGCCCCGGCACTCTCATCGCTGTTCGCGCGTCAGTATGCCCCGCCCAGTGCCGCCGTGCGCGATGCGGGGGCGGCCTGGCGTGGCTACGAGCAATCCGTCATGGCGCCGCCCGCCGCCCGTGCGGAAGTGGCCGACGACGCACCCGCGCCCTCGGCGCAGCACCCGCTGGGGGTGGCGCGGGGGCAAATCTCCAACACCTATATCGTCGCCGAGGCGGAGGACGGGCTAGTGATCGTCGACCAGCATGCCGCGCATGAGCGGCTGGTGCTGGAGCGGTTGAAGGCGGCGGGGGCGCAAGGCGCGGTCACGGCCAGCCAGGCGCTGCTGCTGCCCGAAGTGGTCGAACTGGACGAGCCGTCCTGCGACCGGTTGGAGGAGCGCGCCGGGCAACTGGCGGAATACGGGCTGGCGCTGGAACGCTTCGGCCCCACCGCGATGCTGGTCCGCGCCGTGCCGTCGGTGCTGGGCAAGGGCGACGTGCAGGCGCTGGTGCGCGATGTGGCGGACGATCTGGCCCACAACGGCGACGCGCTGCTGCTGGGCGAACGGCTTGACCTGGTGCTGGCGACGATGGCCTGCCACGGCTCCGTCCGGGCCGGGCGCACGCTGTCGGTTGCGGAAATGAACGCCTTGCTGCGCGAGATGGAAGTGACCCCGCGATCAGGCCAGTGCAACCATGGCCGCCCGACCTGGGTCAAGCTGGCGCACGGCGACATCGAGAAGCTGTTCGGGCGGAAGTAGCGGTTCAGGCCCCGCGCACGCGGATCAGGCCGATGGACTTCATGCTCATCACCATCACGTCGTCCTGGTTGAACACCCGCACGACCGACTGGAAACTGCCCATTTCCGGGCGTGACTGGCTTTGCTTTTTCGAGGTCAGTTCCGTTTCCACCCGCAGCACGTCACCCGGAAACACCGGGCGGTGCCAGCGCAGCTCGTCCAGCCCCGGCGAGCCGAGCCCGGCCTGCTTGCGTTCGGTAATGTTGTCCACCAGCATGCGCATGACCATCGCGCAGGTATGCCACCCGCTGGCCGACAGGCGCCCGAAGTGGGTGGCGGCTGCGGCGGCATCATCGAGGTGGAAGGGCTGGGGATCGTATTTCGACGCGAAGTCGATCACTTCCTCGCGGGTGACCTCATAGCGGCCAAACGCGGCTTTTGCCCCGATTTCCAGATCCTCGAAATAGACCAGCCCGTCATCCATCCGCTGTTTCCCCCGATCAATCAGACGTTGAACTTGAAGTGCAGAACATCGCCATCGGCAATCACGTATTCCTTGCCTTCCTGGCGCAGCTTGCCCGCTTCCTTGGCACCAGCCTCGCCGCCCAGCGCGACGTAATCGTCATAGGCGATGGTTTCGGCGCGGATGAAACCGCGTTGCATGTCGGAGTGGATCTCGCCCGCCGCTTCCGGAGCCTTGGCACCCTTGTGCACGGTCCAGGCGCGGGCTTCTTTCGGGCCGACGGTGAAGAACGTGATGAGGTGCAGCAGCTCGTAGCCGGAGCGGATCACGCGGGCGAGCCCGGTTTCGTGCAGGCCCATTTCCTCCAGGAACACCATGCGTTCCTCGGCATCCATGCCCACCAGTTCCGCCTCGATCGCGGCAGACACGATCACGGCCTCGGCGCCCTCGGCCTTGGCCTTTTCGAACACGCGGGCGGAAAACGCGTTGCCGTTGGCGGCGCTTTCTTCCTCGACGTTGCAGACATAGAGCACCGGCTTGGCGGTAAGCAGCTGCGCCTGCTGGAAGACGCGGGCTTCTTCTTCATCCTTGGGCTGGGTCAGCCGGGCGGGCTTGCCCTCGCGCAGCAGGTCCAGCGCCTGGCCCAGCACCGAAGCGATCAGCTTGGCTTCCTTGTCCCCCTGCGAGGCTTTCTTCTGGGCGGCAGGAACGCGCTTTTCCAGGCTTTCCAGATCGGCCAGCATCAGCTCCGTCTCGACCGTTTCGGCGTCGGACACCGGATCGACCTTGTTGTCGACGTGCTGGATGTCGTCGTTTTCAAAGCAGCGCAGCACGTGGACGATGGCATCGACTTCGCGGATGTTGCCGAGGAACTGGTTGCCCAGCCCTTCGCCCTTCGACGCGCCGCGCACCAACCCGGCGATGTCGACGAAGCCCAGCTGGGTCGGGATGATCTTCTGGCTGCCGGCGATTTCCGCCAGCTTGTCCAGCCGGGGATCGGGCACGCCGACGTTGCCGACGTTTGGCTCGATCGTGCAGAACGGATAGTTCGCCGCCTGCGCCGCCTGCGTTTCGGTCAATGCGTTGAACAGGGTGGACTTGCCAACATTCGGCAGCCCGACGATCCCGCAGCGGAAACCCATTTCATTCTCCGGTATAACTGTTGCGGCGGCCCATAGCGGGGGGCGGACGGTTTGGCCAGTTTCACGAATTGTTCAGTGCCTGATGGCAGGATCGGCGCATGAAAACCCGCGCCGCCTCCGCCGCCGCAACCGCTGCCGTTGCCGCCATCCTGCTGCTATCCGCCTGCGCGAAGAGTCCGGAGGAGCTGGCCGGGCAGGCCCGCGCCGACTTTGCCGCCAACGATTACAGCGCTGCCCGCACCAGCCTGCAGGCTGCTCTGACCGTGCTGCCCAATGACCGGGCCTTGCAATTGCTCCAGATCCGCACCCTGCTGGCACTGGGCGATGGGGAAGGGGCGCGCAGTGCGGTGGAGCGACTGGCTGGCGGCCAGCCGCCGCAGGGCGAACTGGCTGAATTTGCCGCGCAGGCGGCGCTGCTGCGCAAGGTGCCGGATGTGGCGCTGCAACTGCTGGCCGGGCGCGATTCGGTGGAGGCAGATCGCTTGCGCGCCGCCGCAGCCCTGCAGCAACAGGATCCTGCCGCAGCGGCTCGTCATCTCGACCGGGCGGTTTCCGCCGGGGGCAGTGCCGCTGCTTATGCCGATTACACCCGCCTGCTGCTGCTGAACGGCGATGTCGCCAGGGCCGCGGCGATGCATGCCAAGGCGCAGGCGCAGGGGCCGAACCTGCTCGCCACGCTGCTGAGCGGGGGTGAACTGGCCATGCGGCAGGGCGATCTGGCGCGGGCGCTGGCCGCCTATTCCAAGGCCGACCAGACTTATCCCGGCAACCTTGCGGCGATGACCGGCAAGGCCGCCGTGCTGGGCGATCTGGGGCGCTTCGACGAGATGGAGCCGGTGCTCAAGGCGCTGGCTGCAGCGGCCCCGAAAGACCCCACCGTCGCCTACCTGCGCGCCCGCCACGCTGCCGCGCGCAAGAACTGGGACGGGGTGCGTCAGGCCATCCTGCCGGTCGAGGCCGGACTGGGTCAGCAAGACCCGGCCCGCCTGATCTATGCTGAAGCGCTGACCAACCTGGGGCAGGCGGAGCTTGCCATTGCCCAGGCCGCCCCCATCGCCCGCGCCAATCCCGGCAACCGCGAAGCCCTGCGGATCCTGGCCGAGGCGCAGTTGCGCTCTGGCGATCCGCGCGCGGCGATGCAGACTTATGCGCCGGTGGTGCGCGGCAGCGCAGTGCGGCCAGAGGAGCTGGCGCTCTATGCCCGCTTTGCCAAGGCGGCGGGGACCAGCGATGCCGAAGCGCTGGCCAATCGCGCCAAGGGGCCATCGCCGCAGGCACTGGGTGCGGACCTGGCCGAAGGCGATGCCGCGATGAAGGCGGGCAACTGGGCACGCGCGGCGGTTGCCTATGATCGCATCCTGGCGGTTACGGATGGCAGCAACGTGCTGGTGCTGAACAACATGGCCTATGCCCAATCCATGCTGGGTAATCATGGCCGCGCCCGCGAACTGGCGGACAAGGCGCTGAAGCTGGCGCCGGATAATGCCTCGGTGCTGGATACGGCGGGCTGGGTGCGGGTTCAGTCCGGCAAGGACGTCGAGCAGGGCAAGCAACTGTTGCGCAAGGCGGCCCAGAAGGCCCCCGGCAACGCGGCCATTCGCGCACACCTGGAACAAGCCGAACGCCGGGGCGGCTGAACCACCCCGGCGTTATGGTTGCTGGTGCGGGTGGCTGTCGTCAGGCCGCCGCGAACACCGCCCGGCGACGGCGCGAGCGCATCGCCAGCAGCAGCAGGGCGCCGCCCATCAGGCCGACCATGCCCGGTTCCGGCACCGAGGTGCCGCCCGACGAAGTGCTGCCACCCGAAGTGGAGCCGCTCGAGGTCGATCCACCCGTCGAGGTGAGCGTGCCCGCGCCGCTGGCCGACGTGACATTGCCCGCGCCGGTGATCGACTGGTAGCGCACGAAGAAGTCGCTCAGCGTCAGCGAGGTCAGCGGCTGGCTGAAGTTGAGGATCAGCGAGCCAGTGCCGGTCGCGCCGGTCAGCAGACCGCCGCTGCCGCCGCCTGCGCAGCTGCCGGTCTTGGCATCCTTGAAGCAGACGTCGATCGCGCCGATCCCGTTGGGGTAGCTGGAATTCAGCGTGGTATAGCTGAATGCCCCGGTCGAGGAGGCGCTGGAGATGTTCGGATCGGTGTTGAAACCGAATGAGGACACGCGCGAGGTCAGCGGGCTGCTGGTCGTGTTGCTCAGCGAATAGTTGAAGGTGTAGCTGGTGCTGGTCGCACCGGTCAGCGTGAAGGTCGCGGTCGAGGTGAGGTTCGCGATCTCCATGCTGTCGGCAAAGCCGTTGAAGTTGAACGTGAACGACTTGCCGATATCGCCCGATCCCAGCGAGATGGCGTCGGCCATGGCCGGCGTCGCGGTAAACATCAGGCTCGCGGCAAGGGCGGGCAGCAGCTTGGCGGTCATGGTCATGTCGATCCCCCAACGGAATGGTTGACGTAGGTGTTGCGGATACCAACGCAACGCCCGTGCCAAGCGGGGATCTCCTAGCATCTCACTGGTTAACGGCCCGTCGCCCGCGCCGCAGGTGTAAAGCGGTTCGACAGAAAAACCGGTTAATCGTGAACCGCCTTGATCCAGGGGCCGACCGGGGAATTGCCCAACCACGCCAGCTGGGTTTCGGCGGCAACGCGATTGATCGCTTCCTGCGGCTTGTTGCCCGGATGCACCGCGCGGCGCAGTGGGCGACGACCGGCGGGCATGGCGGCGATTTCCGCGATGGCGCGCGGCACATCGGCGGGGTCGGCGGTGCGGCCAGCGCCGGTTTCGGTTCCCATTCGGGCAACCAGTTCCGGATAACCCGCCGCGCGTTCCGGTTCGATCCGGGCCTTCAGTTCCAGGTTGTAGCGGTTGCGGTTGACCCAGACCCTGGTGGGATAGCCGCCGGGCTGGATGATGCAGACCTCGACCCCGTGCGGGGCAAGTTCATAGGCCAGTTGCTCGCTCAGCGCCTCCAGCGCGAACTTGGTGGCCGAATAATGCCCGCCCGCCGGGCTGATCACGCGGCCCAGCTGCGACGAGATGTTGAAGATCACGCCGGACTTGCGCGCGCGCATCGCGGGCAGGGCGGCGCGGATCACCCGCTGCACGCCGAAGACATTGGTGTCGAACGCCAGCTGGGTCGCGGCCATATCCTGCACTTCGACCGGCCCGGTCATCCCGATCCCGGCGTTGTTGATCACCACGTCCAGCGCTCCGCCGGCCATGGCCTCGGCATCCCGGACCGCGGCGACGACCTGTTCGTCGGACAGGACGTCCAGCGGCAGGACCGTGATGTCCAGCTGTTCGCGCGCGGCCAGGTCGATCAGCTCGCTGGCTTCCGGGCGGGGCAGGCCGCGCATCGTGGCAAAGACTTTCGCGCCAAGCCTTGCGTAATGCTCCGCGCCGACCCGGCCAAACCCGCTCGACGCGCCAGTGATGAAGACGGACTTGCCTTTCAGGCTGGGGGCAGGGGCTTCGCTGGCGCGGGCGGGCAGCGTGGTGGCGGCAGCGGCGGCAGTCGTTGCGGCCAACAGCGAACGGCGGGTCAGATCAGGCATGGCGCTCTCCCGTTACGGTTTGCGCCCAGAATATCCGGTGGAAGCGGGCTGTCGAGCGGACTTTGGTCTTGCCGCCGCCTAATCCTGTTGGCGCAGGGCCACGTCGCTCATGAAGCGGGCGTTGTCGCCCCTGGCCAGCCAGTCGGCCTCGCCGGCGATGGCGCCCAGCATGTCGGCGAGCGGGTCCATCTCGGCCTTGGCGAAGTTGCCCAGCACGTGGCCGGTTACCCGGTCCTTGTGGCCGGGGTGGCCAATCCCCAGGCGCACCCGGCGGAAATCTGGGCCCAGATGCTGGTCGATGGAGCGCAGGCCGTTGTGCCCGGCCGTGCCGCCGCCCTGCTTGACCTTCACCTTGAACGGGGCAAGGTCCAGCTCGTCGTGGAACACGGTGAGCGCGTCGGTGCCCAGCTTGTAGAAGCGCAGCGCCTCGCCCACCGAACGGCCGCTTTCGTTCATGTAGGTCGCCGGTTTCAGGAGCAGGATCTTGTCGCCGCCGATCCGGCCTTCCTGCAGCCAGCCCTGGAACTTCTTCTGGACCGGCCCGAAGTCGTGGAATTCGGCCAGGGTGTCCATCACCATGAAGCCCACGTTGTGCCGGTGCAGCGCATACTGCGGGCCCGGATTGCCCAGACCGACCCAGAGTTGCATCGCGGCGCTCCTTCTCGAAACACGGGTGAAAAACACAGCTATAAAACACTGCGCCCCCGCACGGGCGGGGGCGTGGCCGGTCAATCCGGCTTCGGCCCCCTGCCCGGGCAGGGGCGGCAATGGTTGTCAGGCATCGGTCTTGGCCATCAGGCCATCAGCCGCCTGCCTGTCCGCTCAGGCGCGCAGGAAGTCTGCGTGCAGCGGGCGGTCGGTGACGGGGTGGAAGGCGACGTCCTTCGGCTGCGTCTTCACGGTCTTGCCGCCAATTTCGATCTCGATCGCGGATTCGAAGAAGTGGCCGGTGCCCAGCAGGCGAACCAGTTCCTTTTCTTCGACGTGGATCGCGAGGGGCTCTTCATTGCCACCATAGACGACAGCGGGGACGCGGCCTTCACGACGCAGTGCACGGGAGGCTCCCTTGCCAGCCCGTTCGCGCGCCTCGGCCGGCAGGTGCAGAGTATCGCTCATTGCATTTGCCTTTCAAAACGAGATTGTTCCGTTTCCTCCGGTCACGCCTCCAGGGATGACCATGCCGGGGAAGGGCGGGCCGTTAACCGCAGGCGCGGCAAAAGGCAAGGAAATTGCGGTTGCCGCCGCTAGCGGAAACGCACCCACAGATACGTCGCCACGCTGACCGCCAGCGCCCCCAACATCATGGTGACGTGCGATACCGGCTCGATCAGGCGGGCCACGGTCAGCGTTTCGACGATCATCGCGGACGGGATGACGGTGTAGAACCCCGCCGTGTTGCCCCACAGGATCGCGCGTTCTTCCTGCTCGTCGATGGCCCGGTGGTGCCAGATCGCGCCGATCAGCGCGAACAGTGCGACCACGACCGAGAACACGATCGCGAAGGTCGGATGGACCTGCCCCTGCGCGTCATAGATAGACCCGCCGAGGCCTTGCCTGACTGCATAGAGCACAGCCACGGCGGCGAGGCCGGGGACCAGCATGGCCCGCCAGACCCGCCGCTGGCGCAAACGCGCGCGCTGTTCACCGGGAAGGGCGGGATTGGGTTCAGGCCTGGTCATCAAAGATCTCCTCGATCGAAGTTTCGAACAGGCGGGCGATCCGGAATGCCAGCGTCAGCGAAGGGTCGTGTTTGCCGGTTTCGATGGCGTTCACGGCCTGGCGCGACACATCGATCCGGCCAGCCAGTTCGGCCTGGCTCCAGCCGCGCGCCGTGCGCAGTTCTCTTACGCGATTGTGCATTCGGGTTCACTCGTCATGTCAGGTAAACATGACATAATCCGATTCGCCGCGATGTCAAGTTAACCTGACACAAGGGCGCGCTATTGCACGCGTCGCACCGTATAGCCCTGTGCCGCAAGCAGAGCCGGAAGACCCTCGGGCCCGGCCAGATGCGCGGCGCCAACCGCGACAAAGGGCTGCTCGCCCGCCGCCATGACCTGCCGCAAGCGCTGCGCCCAGGCCTTGTTCCGCCCGGTCAGCAGCGCCGCGCGCAGTTCCGGATCGTTCAGGAAATCGCGGTTCGTCTCGGCAGTGATCGCGGCCATGTCGCCCTTGGCCCAGGCCTGTTCCAGCCGCCGCGCATCGTCCAGCGAGGCCCCCGCGCCGCGCACCACCGCGCGCAGCAGTTCCAGCTGGTCGGCTTCGGCCAGCCGGTCGAAAATGCCAAGCTGCCGCTCCGCCCCTTCGAATTCGCCAAGCGCCTTGCGATAGTCCGCGACCAGCGCCCGGTCGACGCCATTGCCGCTATCCAGCCCCGACCGCGCCGAGATGACCTGCTGGATGGTCAGCGCCGCCGCCCAGGTTTCCAGCCCGTCGAGCTTGCCGGTCAGCCCCAGGTCGGCCAGCACCCGCTCCAGCCCCGCGCGCTCACCCGCCGGAATGCGCGCCGCCAGCGGTGGCAGCCCCGGCGACTGGCCCAGCCGCGCAAACGTGCCTGCCAGCCCCGCGCCGTCGTCGATCTTCGCCACTTCCAGCATCAGCCGGTCAGATGCTGCCAATGCGGCCTCGACCTTGTCGGAGCGCCAGTCGACCGGATCGGGCAGGGCGTGGATTGTGCCGAACAGCCACGCCCGCTGGCCGCCCGGACCGGTCACTTCCCACATCGCGGGGGTGACGGGCGGCGCGGGCTTGCACGCCGCCGCCGCCAGCGCCAGCGCGGCGGCCAGCCAGAACCGCTTACTGGACACGCTGCGAAACGATCCCGCCACGCGCGAGGTAATCCTGCACGCTGTCCTTGCCGCCCAGATGGCCCGCGCCGACCGCGACAAACACCGTCCCCGGCGCATCAAGCCGCGCCTTCAGCCACTGCGCCCACGCCTTGTTGCGGTTGGTCAGCAGCGCCTGCATCATCGCCGGATCTTCCTGATCCGCGTTCATCAGCCCGGCCAGCCCCTCGGCGTCGCCCGCGCTCCACGCGCTGACGATCTTGCCAACTTCGGTGTCGATCGTGGGCAAGGCATCCACCACCGCCAGCAGGTATTCCTTCTGCACCCTGGGCGAGAGGCCGTCGAACAGGCCCAGCTGGTAGTCCAGCGTTTCCAGCCCGATCCGGGGCGCCCCACGCGCCTTGTTGCGGGCGGCCAACTGCGCTTCGACGCCGTTGGCGAGATCGAAGCCGCGCTGCTGCAAGGGCAGGGTGGAGAGGATCACCGCAGCATACCACGGCTTGTAGGTGTCAAACGCGTTCAGCGGCAGGTTGAACCCCATCAGTGCCGTGTCGAACTTCGCCAGTTCCTTCTTGCGCATCACGCTGCGCAGCGATTTGCCCTTGGGCAGGATCGCACGCCGCACGACCACTTCCTGCGTTTCCCCGGCGGTCAGTTCCGGAATTTCCGTCACGAGGACGTCCGATGCCTCGAACGCCTGCGCCACCGGGCCGGAATACCACTCGATCCCCGGCGGCAGCAGGTGGATCGTCCCGAACAGATAGATCGTGGTGTCCGCATCCGCGACTTTCCACAGCGCGGGCCGCGCCTCCTGGATGGTGACGGCACCGGCGGGATCGAGCGCCTCCAGCCCGTGCCCGGCCTGCTGCGCCGCCGTGGCCGAACCCAGTGAAAGTGCGCCAGCGAGCGCCAGCGCGGCGGAAAATGTCCGGAAAATCCTGTTCATGCGCTGCATATAGCGCGGCTTTCCTGCCCGTCGATGAATCAAAGCGGATATTGACCCTGCAAGGCCGGTGCGCCAAAGGCCGCAGCCATGTCAGACCCGGCAAAACCGCTCAGCTTTCAGGACATGATCCTGCGTCTCCATGCTTTCTGGAGCGCGCAAGGCTGCCTGATCCTGCAACCCTATGACATGCGCATGGGCGCGGGCACGTTCCACCCGGCCACCACGCTGCGCGCGCTGGGCCCGGAACCGTGGAGCGCGGCCTATGTCCAGCCCAGCCGCCGTCCGACCGACGGGCGCTATGGCGAGAACCCCAACCGGCTGCAGCACTATTACCAGTATCAGGTGATCCTGAAGCCGAACCCGGCGAACCTGCAGGAACTGTACCTGCAGAGCCTTGCCGCCATCGGCATCGACCCGCTGGCCCACGACATCCGCTTTGTCGAGGATGATTGGGAAAGCCCGACGCTGGGCGCGTGGGGGCTGGGCTGGGAAGTCTGGTGCGACGGGATGGAAGTCACCCAGTTCACCTATTTCCAGCAGGTCGGCGGGTTCGATTGCAAGCCGGTCGCGGGCGAGATCACCTACGGGCTGGAACGTCTGGCGATGTATATCCAGGGCGTCGACCGGGTTTACGACCTGCGCTTCAACGACCACGGCGTCAGCTATGGCGACGTGTTCCTGAAGAACGAGCAGGAGCATTCGAAATACAACTTCGAAGTGGCCGACACCGCCAGCCTGTTCGACGGATTCGCCAAGGCCGAGGCGGAATGCATGCGCTGCATCGATGCCGCCGTGCCGCTCGCCGCCTATGACCAGGCGATCGAGGCCAGCCACCTGTTCAACCTGCTGCAGGCGCGCGGCGTGATTTCCGTGCAGGAACGCGCCAGCTACATCGGCCGCGTGCGCGATCTGGCCAAGGGCAGCTGCCAGGCGTGGATCGAAAAGAACACGCCCGAATGGGAAGCCAAGTTTCCGGGGTGGACGGTATGAGCGATTTTCTTCTCGAACTGCGCTCGGAAGAAATCCCGGCGCGGATGCAGGCCGGTGCGCGCGCCGATCTGGAAAAGCTGTTCCGCAAGGCGATGGCCGACGCGGGCGTGACGCTGGGCGAAGTGACCGTGTGGTCCACCCCGCGCCGTCTGGCGCTGATCGCGCGCGATCTGCCCGCCGCGACCGCCGCCGTCAGCGAGGAAGTGAAGGGCCCGCGCGTCGGTGCGCCGCCGCAGGCGCTCGAAGGGTTCCTGCGCAAGACTGGCCTGACCGCAGACCAGCTGGTTGAGCGCGACGGCGTGCTGTTCGCCGTGTCCGAAAAGCCGGGCCGCGCGACTGCCGAAGTGCTGGCCGAAGCCATCCCCGCGATCATCCGCGCGTTTCCGTGGCCGAAATCGCAGCGGTGGGGCGCGGCGTCGATCTCCACCGAATCCCTGCGCTGGGTCCGCCCGCTCTCGGCCATTGTCGCGCTGCTCGATGGCGCGGTGGTGGATTGCGAAGTCGGCGGGATCGCTGCCGGACGCGTCACGCGCGGGCACCGCTTCCACTCGGACGGCGAGATCGTGATCGATGGCGTCGATGACTACGCCGCCAAGCTGCGCGCCGCACACGTGATCGTCGATCACGCCGAGCGGCAGGACCTGATCCGCGCCGCCGCCAAGGCCGCAGCCGCCGCCGAAGGCCTGACGCTGGTCGAGGACGAAGGGCTGGTGATCGAGAATGCGGGTCTCACCGAATGGCCGGTGCCGCTGCTCGGCCGGTTCGATGAAGCCTATCTGGAAGTCCCGCCTGAAGTCATCCAGCTGACCGCGCGGACCAACCAGAAGTATTTCGTGTGCGAAGCGGACGGGAAGCTCGCCAACGCTTTCGTCTGCACCGCCAACATTGCCGCTGCCGATGGCGGCACCGCGATTGTCGCGGGCAACCGCAAGGTGCTGGCCGCGCGCCTGTCCGACGCCAGCTTCTTCTGGCAGCAGGACCGCAAGGTTGCGCTGGCGGATCAGGCGAAGAAGCTGGAGCGGATCACGTTCCACGAAAAGCTGGGCACTGTTGCCGACAAGGTGGAGCGCGTCGCGAAGCTGGCCCGCTGGCTGGCCAGCGAAGGCATCGTGCCGAACTGCGATCCCGCGCTGGCGCGGCAGGCGGCAGAGCTGTGCAAGGCCGATCTCGTCACCGAAATGGTCGGCGAGTTCCCGGAATTGCAAGGCCTGATGGGCGGCTACTACGCCCGCGCCGAAGGCTTGCCGGATGCGGTCGCCGATGCGATCCGCGATCATTACAAGCCGGTCGGGCAGGGCGATGACGTGCCGACCGCGCCGGTGACGGTGGCGGTGGCGCTGGCGGACAAGCTGGATACGATCCGCAGCTTCTTCGGCATCGATGAAAAGCCGACCGGTTCGAAAGACCCGTTCGCGCTGCGCCGTGCTGCACTCGGCATCATCCAGATCATCACCGCGAATGGCCTGCGGATGGGGATTGGCGAGGGCGACGTGCTCAACTTCTTCGCTGACCGCCTCAAGGTCCAGCAGAAGGAAGCAGGCGTCCGTCACGACCTGATCGACGCGGTGTTCGCACTGGGCGGCGAGGACGATCTCGTCCGCCTGCTGGCCCGCGTCCATGCACTCCAGGCGTTCATGGGTACCGAGGATGGCACCAACCTGCTGGCCGGGTACAAGCGCGCCGCGAACATCCTGAAGAAGGAAGCGTTTGAGGGCGGGGCGGTCAATCCGTCGCCCGAACCGGCTGAGGCCGCCTTGATCGCTGCGCTCGATGCGGCGGCACCGCGCGCGGAAGCCGCTGTCGTTGCAGAGGATTTCACCGCCGCGATGGCCGCGCTGGCAACGCTGCGGGCGCCGATCGACGCTTTCTTTGACAGTGTCACGGTCAACGCCGATGATCCGGCAGTGCGCGCGGCGCGACTGGGGCTGTTGTCCAGTTTCCGTGCTGCGGTGCACAAAGTGGCTGACTTTTCGCGTATCGAAGGGTAGGGACGCGCCACACCGTCCAGTGAGTCGGCGGTTCCTGATAAGTGGCGGATTTCCATGACTGCATACGTATTCACATTCGGTGGCGGCGTTACTCATCAGGACCCCCGGGCCAAGGACAAGACGATTGTCGGCGGCAAGGGCGCGAACCTGGCCGAAATGGCCGGGATTGGCCTGCCGGTCCCGCCGGGTTTCACTATCACCACCGAAGAATGCGTGCGCTATCTGGCCGAGGGCGGGGACTTCTCCGCTGATGTCCGCGCCGAAGTCGCCGCTGCGCTGACCCACATCGAAACCGCCGTGGGCAAGAAGTTTGGCGATGCCGCCGATCCGCTGCTCGTCTCGGTCCGCTCCGGCGCACGGGTGTCGATGCCAGGGATGATGGACACCGTCCTTAACCTTGGTCTCAACGACGAAACGGTGAAGGGACTGGCGGCTTCCTCCGGCGATGACCGCTTCGCCTGGGACAGCTACCGCCGCTTCATCCAGATGTATTCGGACGTCGTGCTGGGCGTGGACCATCATCTGTTTGAGGATGCTCTGGAAATCGCCAAGGAAGACAACGGATTCTACGCCGATGTTGAGATGGGTGCTGAACATTGGCAGACGCTCGTCGCCGAGTACAAGTCCATCGTCCAGACCGCCCTTGGCGAACCCTTCCCGCAGGATGTGTTTCATCAACTTTGGGGCGCAATCCGCGCCGTGTTCGACAGCTGGGACTCCGACCGCGCCAAGGTCTACCGCCGCTTGAACGACATCCCCGGTGACTGGGGCACCGCCGTCAACGTGCAGGCGATGGTCTTCGGTAACATGGGCGATACCAGCGCCACCGGCGTCGCCTTCACCCGCGATCCCGCGACTGGCGAGAAGGCCTACTACGGCGAATGGCTGGTCAACGCCCAGGGCGAAGACGTCGTCGCCGGCATCCGCACCCCGCAGTACCTGACCCGCTATTCCCGCGAACGCGCCGGCGCCAAGCCGCTGTCGATGGAAGAAGCGATGCCGGAAGCGTACGCGGAACTGGCCGCCGTGTTCGAACTGCTGGAAAAGCACTATCGCGACATGCAGGACATCGAGTTCACCGTGGAGCGCGGCAAGCTCTGGATGCTCCAGACCCGCTCGGGCAAGCGCACCGCCAAGGCCGCGCTCAAGATGGCGGTCGATATGGTCGCCGAGGGCCTGATCGATGAGCGCACGGCGATCAAGCGCATCGACCCGATGGCGCTGGATCAGCTCCTCCACCCCACGCTCGACCCCGATGCCCCGCGCGACCTGCTGACCAAGGGCCTACCGGCCTCTCCGGGTGCCGCTTCCGGCGCAATCGTGCTCGATGCCGATACCGCCGAGAAGCGCGCCGAGCGCGGCGAAGCCGTGATTCTCGTCCGCGTTGAAACCAGCCCGGAGGATATCCACGGCATGCACGCCGCGAAGGGCATCCTGACCGCGCGCGGCGGCATGACGTCACACGCCGCCGTGGTGGCTCGCGGCATGGGCCGCCCCTGCGTCTCGGGCGCGGCGGCGGTCTCCATCGACATGGCCAGCCGCACGCTGAAGATCGGCAATCGCGAGCTGAAAGAAGGCGATGTCATCACGCTGGACGGCGCGGCGGGCGACGTCATGGCTGGATCGGTCCCGACGATCGAGCCGGAACTGGTCGGCGATTTCGGTACGCTGATGGAATGGGCCGACAAGCACCGTCGGATGAAAGTGCGCACCAACGCCGAAACTCCGGCGGATTGCCGCACCGCGCGTCAGTTCGGGGCGGAAGGCATCGGCCTGTGCCGGACCGAGCACATGTTCTTCGACGACCAGCGCATCGCCGCCGTGCGCCAGATGATCCTGGCCGAAGACGGCGCTGGCCGCCGCGCTGCTCTCGCCAAGCTGCTGCCCGAACAGCGCGCCGATTTCCACGCGATCTTCGACGTGATGGCTGGCCTGCCGGTCACCATCCGCCTGCTCGATCCGCCACTGCACGAGTTCCTGCCGCATGCCGATGCGGAGTTCGAGGAACTTTCTGATGTGATCGGAATCGGCGTGGCCACGCTCAAGCGCCGCGCGGAAGAATTGCATGAAATGAACCCGATGCTCGGCCACCGCGGTTGCCGGCTGGGGATCACCTTCCCGGAAATCTACGAGATGCAGGCCCGCGCGATCTTCGAAGCGGCTTGCGATGTAGCGGTCGCATCGGGCGCGGCGCCCGTGCCGGAAGTGATGATCCCGTTGGTCGCCACGCGCAAGGAACTGGAGATCCTCAAGGCGCTGGTCGATCGTACCGCCGCCGAGGTCTTCGCCGAGAAGGGCAATTCGGTCGCCTATCACGTTGGCACGATGATCGAGTTGCCGCGCGCGGCGCTGATGGCCGGGGAAATTGCCGAAGTGGGCGAATTCTTCAGTTTCGGCACCAACGACCTCACCCAGACGACGCTGGGTGTCAGTCGGGACGATGCGGCCAAGTTCCTCACCCCCTATGTCGAACAGGGCATCTACCCGCGCGATCCGTTTGTGAGCCTCGATATCGAGGGCGTAGGACAACTGGTCGAACTGGCTGCAGAGCGCGGGCGCAAGACCCGGCCGGACATCAAGCTGGGGATCTGCGGCGAACACGGCGGTGACCCGGCGTCGATTGCGTTCTGCGAAAAGGTTGGGCTCGATTACGTCAGCGCCTCCCCCTTCCGCGTGCCGATCGCGCGTCTGGCGGCGGCGCAAGCGGCGCTGGGCTAACGCCGCCAGCCTGAAAGCGTTAGGATCTCAAAGCGCTCAACCGTGCGTACGCCAAAAGCGGCACGCGCGGTGGTCAGCGCGGTCCGACCGAGTGCGGGACCGGCGCGCATGAGGACGTTGCCAAGCGCTTGCGCGCGCAAGTCTGCGACCAAACTGTCCAGCGAACGGAAGCGTACGTCGAGCGAGCGGATGTCCACCACCGGATCGGACCAGCCGGCGCGCTGCAGCAGTTGCCCGCCGGCCCGCACGTCGACCATCGGGTGCAGCCGCGGGGCTGGGCGCTCGCCATCAGCGTCAAGCATCGCCGCCCTGAGTTGCGGCAGGCTGCCGGCGCCCATGAAGCTGGCAATCGCCAGCCCCTCCGGCGCGAGCGCGTTGCGCATGTGGATGAGTGCGCCGGGCAGATCGTTCACCGTATCGAGCGTTCCGAGGCTTGCAACCAGATCGAACCCGTTCTCGGGAAATGGCTGCTCCTCGATAAACCCGTCTGCCGGTTCGGCCACGGTAACATCGCATCCCGTTGTGCGAAGCTGCACAGCAAGTGCGCCGGTCCAGTCACCAATGATCAGCGCGCGGCGCGGGTTGAGCCGCAGAAAGGCGAGACGTTCGAGCACGTCCTCAACCATGTCATCCAGAATGTAACGCGCAGCGTCTGGCTGGCGCTGCAGGCTGCGGGACCGGCGGCGGGCGGCGGTCCGGCGATTGCCTGAAAAAACCTTGGGCGGAGCAGGCTTGGTCATGTTGTGCTCCTGCCTTGCCGGGGGCGTTGGCGCAAGCGATACACGGGAGCGATGCGAGTCCCGACATTTCTTGCGCCGCTGGTCGATCTCGTGTTCCCCCCGCGCTGCCCGTTGTGCGGTGACATGATGGTTGAGCAAGCGGGCGTTTGCCCTGCCTGCTGGAGCGGGCTGGCGATTCCGGGGGAGCCATCCTGCAAGCTTTGCCAGCGCCCGTTTGCTGCGGGGATAGCTGAGGGATCGATATGCGCTCCCTGCCTGGCTGTGCCTCCCCGGCATAGCGGGGTTGCTGCGGGAACACTCTACAACGATGCATCGCGTTCACTGGTCCTGGCGCTGAAGCATGGCGGCCGAATCGCGCTCGCTCCATTGATGGCGCGTTTCGTCAGCGCGCGACTGCCGCAGCGAGTCGATGCCGACTGGCTGGTTGTGCCAGTGCCGTTGCATCGCTGGCGGCTGTGGCGACGCGGCTACAATCAGGCGGCACTGTTGACATGGGGCATCGCGGAATCGCGCGGTTGCAGCGTGCTGGTGGACGGGCTTGTCCGAACCAGGCCAACGCCGACGCTGGGTGGTTTGGGGCGCCGTGCGAGAGCGCGGGCGCTGTCTGGCGCTATCACGGTTCATCCCCGGCGGAGCAAACAGATCAAGGGGAGGCGGATCGTGCTGGTGGACGATGTCCTGACCAGCGGCGCCACCAGCGATGCCTGCACACGGGCCTTGTTGCGGGCCGGAGCGCAGGAGGTCCTGATCGCCTGCTTCGCCAGAGTGATGGACGAGGCGCTGGACCTGACCTGACCGTCCGGGCAATCAATCGTGCCCTTCAACGAAAAGCGCCCGAGGGATAACCTCGGGCGCTCTCGTGACGAAACCGCTGGACTCTGCTTGCGCAGTTCGGCGATCCCCCTCGATCGCCTGGTCCAATCCCTCATGCGGCCGTCCGACGTTGCGGACGATGGCCTGACCCTGAACCTAAGCCTTCAGCGCTTGCGCGCCACCGGTTGGCGGGCGGATGAAAACCGCATCTGCTCAATCAAAGAAACCGCCGAAAATTGAAAGGGCGATGCGTGTTCGCCGAAGATTTTGGTCGACACATGTGGTTATCGTGCAACAAAGGGCAATCATGTCCAATTCCGATACACTCGAGCGAGAGCAGGGCAGGGCTTTCCTGCCGAAATTCGATGCCAATGGACTTTTGACGGCGGTCGCGTGCCATGCCGACAGTCGCGAAGTTCTGATGCTGGCGTTCATGGATGAAGAAGCTCTTACGAGGACGCGGGAAACCGGGCTGGCGCATTTCCATTCCCGGTCGCGTGGCAAGCTGTGGTGCAAGGGTGAAACATCCGGTCATTTCCTGCGCGTCGAGGACATTCTGGTCGATTGCGACCAGGATGCGCTGGTCCTGATGGTTCGCCCGGAAGGTCCGGCCTGCCATACCGGCGCGCCGAGTTGTTTCTATCGGCGGCTGGAAGGTGACGTTCTCGTAACCGTCAAAGATTGACGCTTACGTAAGGGGAAGCTATTTCAAGCGCCATGGAACACCTTGGCGCAACCACGGCCGCGCATGATGGCGCGCATATTGATCGTCCCGACGCCTTGCAGCGTGAGCAGTTCTCGATTTCCGACCTGACGGCGGAATTCGATGTCACGGCGCGCGCCCTGAGGTTTTACGAGGATGAGGGCCTGATCGCCCCGGCGCGGGTTGGGCTGACTCGGGTCTATTCCAAGCGGGACCGGGCCCGGCTGGCCTGGATCATGCGGGCCAAGAACGTCGGGTTCAGCCTGACCGAGATCAAGGAGATGATCGATCTCTACGATCTGGGCGACGGCCGGGCCGAGCAGCGCCGGGTGACTATCCAGCGCTGTCGTGACCGGGTCCAGCGCCTGCAGGATCAGCGTGCGGACATCGATGCGGCGATTGCCGAGTTGTCCGATTTCATCAAGCTGATCGAAAACCTCGAACCGGCCGCCCGGCGCGCCTGATTTCTCTCCAGCATCCAAGGATACACTCATGCCCGTTTACAAGGCACCCGCCCGCGATACGCGCTTCGTCCTCAACGAAGTGCTGAAGCTGGAGCAATATGCCCACCTTCCGACTTTCGCGAACGCCGGCCCGGAAATGGTCGACACCATTGTCGAGGAATGCGGAAAGTTCGCCGCCGAAGTGCTCGCGCCGCTCAACCAGTCCGGCGACCAGCAGGGCTGCGTGCGCAATCCGGACGGTTCGGTCACCACGCCGGACGGGTTCAAGGAAGCGTTCGCCAAGTATCGCGAATCGGGCTGGGGCACGCTGGCCTCGCCCGAGGAGTGGGGCGGGCAGGGGCTGCCGCACGTGCTGGGCTTCGTGGTCGAGGAATTCGTCGCCACTGCCAACCATGCCTTCGGGATGTATCCGGGGCTAACCAATGGCGCCGTTTCCGCGATCCTCGCCAAGGCTTCGCCGGAATTGCAGCAGAAGTATCTGCCCAAGATGGTGACCAACGAGTGGCTCGGCACCATGAACCTGACCGAGCCGCACTGCGGCACCGACCTGGGCCTGATCCGCACCCGCGCGGTGCCGAATGCCGATGGCAGCTATGCCATCACCGGCACCAAGATCTTCATTTCGGCGGGTGAGCATGACCTGACCGAGAACATCATCCACCTGGTGCTGGCCAAGACGCCGGGCGCGCCGGAGAGCAGCAAGGGCATCTCGCTGTTCATCGTGCCCAAGGTCATGGTCAATGACGACGGTTCGCTCGGCGCGCGCAATGCGGTGTCGTGCGGCAGCCTCGAACACAAGATGGGTATCCACGGCAACGCGACTTGCGTGATGAACTATGACGGGGCGACCGGCTTCATCGTGGGTGAGGAAAGCAAGGGCCTGGCCGCGATGTTCATCATGATGAACGCCGCGCGCCTCGGCGTCGGCATTCAGGGACTGGCGCAGGCCGAAGTCGCCTATCAGAACGCGGTCAAGTATGCGCAGGAACGCCGCCAGGGCCGCGCGCTGACTGGCCCGGCCGAGCCGCAGGAAAAGGCCGATACGCTGTTCGTCCACCCCGACGTACGCCGGATGCTGATGGACGCCAAGGCGTTTACCGAGGCGATGCGCGCGTTCTACCTGTGGGGCGGGCTGCTGGTGGACCTCAGCCACAAGGCCGCGACCGAGGAAGACCGCGCGCTGGCCGACGACATGATCAGCCTGCTGACCCCGGTGCTGAAGGGCTATGGCACCGACAAAGGCTTCGACACCTGCGTCAACATGCAGCAGGTGTTCGGCGGGCACGGCTACATCGAGGAATGGGGCATGAGCCAGTTCGTCCGCGATGCCCGGATCGCCCAGATCTATGAGGGCGCGAACGGCGTGCAGGCGATGGACCTGGTCGGCCGCAAGCTGGCGCTGAACGGTGGGCGCGCGGTGCAGGCGTTCTTTGCCGAAGTCGATGCGGCCTGCACGGCGGCCAAGGCCGATCCGGCGCTGGCGAGCCTTGCCGCCGGGGTCGAAAAGGCCAATGGCGAGCTGAAGGCCGCGACGATGTGGTTCATGGCCAATGGCATGACCAACCCCAACAACGTCGGCGCAGGTGCGCATCACTACATGCACATCATGGGTATCGTCGCGCTCGGCTTCATGTGGCTCAAGATGGGCACGGCCGCCAGCGCGGCGCTGGCAGCGGGCGCGGAGGACAAGGCGTTCTATGAGGCGAAGCTGACCACCGCGCGCTATTACGGTGAGCGGTTTACCCCCGATGCCGGGGCGCTGCGCCGCAAGATCGAGACGGGTTCGGACAGCGTGATGGCGCTGCCGGTGGAGGCGTTTGCCACCGCCTGATTCGCTCGATTCGGGGGTTTAGTTGATAAAAGTCATGCGCGGGGCGTGCTTTTGGGCACGCTCCGTTGCTGTTTGTGCGGGTTCACGGTTTGAAAGAGCCGATGCGAAGGTAGCAGGCGGCGGGGATGTAGGAAAATCGGGGTGTGGAGCGCCCTAAATCTCACTATGGCGTGCGATCTTCTGGGCATCGCGGTGGCGGCCCCAGGACCAGCCGGTGACCGCGCCGCCCAGTGATCCGGGGATGGCGAAGTAAAACAGGGCTGCGGCCACCTGCCCCGCCAAGATGCTGATCGCGACCGGCAGGACACCACCGAAGAACAGACCGGCGACCACGTATAGCTCCCCTCGATCACGTCTGGTGCGGCTGAGTAGGTAGGTCAGCGGCAAGCCGATCAGGATACTCGCGCCCAGCACGATTGGCAGGGTGAAGAGCAGCGGGTACGCAATTACCGCAAGCCCGTAAAGCCCGGCCACAGGATCATCGAAGTCGAACAGCATGCTCAAGCCAATCGGCAAACTTATGAGCAGAACTGGCGCCGCAGCGGCGAAGGCTCCGGTCAGCACCGCCTTGGCGAAGGCGATCACCGCGATGCGGTCTACCGCCACGCTCAGCCCGTAACTTCGTCCAGCAGGCCCATCAGCGCGGCCCAGCTTTGGCGGTCGGCGCTGGGGTCATAGGCGATGGCGGGAAGGCCGCGCGCGTCGCTGCCGGGGTCGGTGAAGCCGTGCTTGACGCCGCTGTAGCTGTGGAAGTGCCAGTGTGCGCCCACGCCGTCCATTTCCTGCCAGAACGCCATGACCGCTTCGCGCGGGGCCATCGGATCGGCATCGCCGTGGCAGACCAGAATGCGCGGGGTGATCGGGGCGGTGGCGGGGCGCTGGGTGTCGAGCAAGCCGTGGAAGCTGGCGACCAGCGCCAGATCCGCGCCCGCACGGGCGAGTTCCAGCACGGCCTGTCCACCCATGCAGAAGCCGATGGCGGCGAGCGGCAAGCCTTGCGCCGCGTCCAGCCCGCGCAAGGTGTTGAGCGCGGCGGCCAGCCGGGTGCGGTAATGATCGACATCCGCGCGCAGGGCCTCGGCCAGCGGACGCGCCGCTTCGAAGCTGGGCACCGGCGCGCCATAGAAATCGGCGATCATGGCGAGGTAGCCGGCATCGGCCAGCATGCGCGCGCGGCGTTCGATCGCCGGCGTGACGTTGGCGATGGTCGGGAACACCAGCACCGCCGCGCGGGGGATGCCGGACGGGCGGGCCAGCCAGCCCGTCAGCGCGGTATCGCGGTCGGTGTAGGGGATGGGTTCGAGCTGGATTGTCAAAGCCATTGCCTCATCTCAAAACCGTCACCCCGGACTTGATCCGGGGTCCCGCTGCCTTTTTCTCAATGCGGCGGCTGTTGAAGAAAAGCTGGACCCCGGATCAAGTCCGGGGTGACGTTAAGTGGTGAGGGGAGGTGCAATGAATCACAGCTCCCCCATCAACCTCACTCCGGCAGGAAGTCCGGTACCGAGAGATAGCGCTCGCCGGTGTCATAGTTGAAGCCCATCACCCGGCTGCCGGCGGGCAGATCGGCCAGCTTCTGGGCGATGGCGGCCAGCGTTGCGCCGGAGCTGATGCCCACCAGCATCCCTTCCTCGCGCGCGCAGCGGCGGGCCATTTCCTTGGCGTCGTTGGCGTCAACCTGAATGGCCCCGTCAATCGACTGGGTGTGCAGGTTGCCCGGAATGAAGCCCGCGCCGATGCCCTGGATCGGGTGGGGGGAGGGTTGGCCACCGGAGATGACCGGCGAGAGCGCCGGTTCCACCGCGAAGGCCTTCATCGACGGCCAGTGGCGCTTCAGTTCCTCGGCGCAGCCGGTCAGGTGGCCGCCGGTGCCGACGCCGGTGATCAGCGCGTCGATGGGCGTGTCGCGGAAGTCGTTCAGGATTTCCTGCGCGGTGGTGCGCACGTGGACGGCGATGTTGGCGGCGTTTTCGAACTGCTGCGGCATCCACGCGCCGGGGGTGTCCTGCACCAGCTGGTGCGCCCGTTCCAGCGCGCCCTTCATGCCCTTTTCGCGCGGGGTCAGATCAAAGGTCGCGCCGTAAGCCAGCATCAGGCGGCGCCGCTCCAGCGACATCGATTCGGGCATGACCAGCACCAGCTTGTAGCCCTTGACCGCCGCCGCCATGGCAAGGCCGATGCCGGTGTTGCCGCTGGTCGGCTCGATGATCGTGCCGCCCGGCTTCAGGCTGCCGTCCGCCTCGGCGGCCTCGATCATGGCGAGGCCGATGCGGTCCTTGATCGAACCGCCGGGATTGGCGCGCTCCACCTTCACCCACACCTCATGGTCGGGGAACATCCGCGCCAAGCGGACGTGCGGCGTGTTGCCAATGGTGGCGAGAATGCTGTCGGCCTTCATCGAACCTGCTCCTTCTGGCGATATTGGGGCGCAAAGGTCTTTGCCCCGCGCAGTTCGGGGAAAATGACGGTCCAGATCGCGGTGACCACGATAGCCCCCGCGCCGCCGAGCGCAACCGCCCAGACCGGACCGAGCAGCGCGGCGGCAAGGCCGGACTGCATCTCGCCCAGCTCGTTGGACGCCGAAATGGCAAGGCCCGAAATCGAGGACACGCGCCCGCGCTTGTCGTCGGGCGTGTTGAGCTGGATCAGGGTGCTGCGGATGAACACCGACACCTGATCGGCCGCGCCCAGCAGCGCCAGCATGAACAGCGACAGGACGAAGCTGGTGGACAGCCCGAAGGTCAGCGTGGCGCCGCCATAGACCGCGACTGCCCACAGCATCTTTTCACCAACGTTGCGGTGCATCGGGCGAAAGCCCAGCCACAACGCCACCAGCGCCGCGCCGACGCCCGGCGCGCCGCGCATCAGGCCCAGGCCTTCATCGCCGACGTGGAGCACGTCATAGGCAAAGGCGGGCAACATGGCGGTTGCGCCGCCCAGCAGCACCGCGAACAGGTCCAGCGTGACGCAGCCGAGCAGGAACCGTTCCCGCCAGACGAACTGCGCGCCTTCGGCCATCTGGCGCACGGGGTGCAGCTCGGACTTGGGCGGGATCGGGATCGGGCGGATCATCAGCACGGTGACCATGCCAACCGCCAGCAGCACGGCGGCATACCAATAGGGCATGGCGGGATCGCGGGCGAGCAGGAAGCCGGCAACCGCCGGGCCGATCACCGAGCCGCTCTGCCAGGCAATCGAGCTGAACGCGACCGCGCGGGGCAGCGATTCGGCCGGAACCACGTTGGGAATGATCGCGCTGACCGATGGGCCGATGAACACCCGCGCGCCGCCGTGGCACGCGGCCAGCGCGAACAGCAGCGGCAAGCTGAGGAATTCGAAGGTGTTGGCCAGCGCCAGCGTCAGCGCGATGCCCAGGTCAACCGCGGTCGAGGCAGCGGCGACGAAGCGCCGGTCGAGCCGGTCGGCCAGCAGGCCGGCAACCGGGGTCAGCAGCAGGAAGGGGATGAACTGCGCCAGCCCCAGCAGCCCCAGCAGGAAAGCGGCCTCCTTGGGGGCCATGCCTTCGACCGTGCGGGCGTATTGATAGACCTGCGCGCCGATGATCACGACCACGGCAACCGTGGCGTTGACGGACAGGAACCGGGTCAGCCAGATCAGGCGATAATCGCGGATGCGCAGGGGATGGATCGCTTCACTCACCATCCGGGCATGGCAGCGCGCCCGCCGCTTGCCAAGCGGTCACAAACTTGGGTTGTGTAAAGTTGTGCTGTCCCGGCCGGTGAGGGCGCCGCGCCTCAGCGCTTGCGGCGCAGGCGCGGGTTAGGTTGCAGGGTGTCGATCATCCGCATGAAATCGTCGAGCCGGATGATTCGCTCGAACTGAAAGCCCGAGCGGTCGTCGGTGGTCCAGATCAGGTGGGCCTCGATCCGGCCGACTTCGGGCAGGCGAATCACCACGCGCTCACCGCGCGACAGATCGAGCGGACCGTTCGCCATGAAGCCATGCGCCGAAATGTTGACGATGTGGATGTGCACGTCGCCCAGGCGCCGATGCTCGCCGATCACCTTGTGGTCGACGGGATGCCGCGTGGCGCGGCGCATGTCGGTGACGGTCAGTTGAGCTCCGGCTCCCATGCCCGCAGGGCCTCCTTGCGTGATTACAGCAAGGGTCCTTTTGCCGCTTAAAGCCCAACAAAGGGTAAAGCGGAGGGGAACGATCCGTTTACCAAAGTTACAGCCGTTCCCCTGACCGGTCAGGGGCGCAGCACGCCGTGCTTTTTCTTGCCCGCGGAAATGCGCACTTCCGCGCCGCCGGGGATGTGCAGCGCCTCGTCGCTGACCGCTTCGCCATCGATCCGCGCGCCGCCGCCCGCGATCAGGCGCTTGGCTTCGCCCCGGCTGGCGGCAAAGCCGATCCCGACCAGCGCGTCGATCAGGCCGATGCCATCGGCGGGCAGTGCCAGCACCGGCAGTTCCTGGCCAACGCCGCCGCCCGCGAAGGTGGCGGAAGCGGTCGCCTCGGCGGCCTTGGCGGCTTCCGGGCTGCGGCACAGGCTGGTCACTTCGTTGGCCAGCACGATCTTGGCCGCATTGATCTCGCTGCCCTGCAGGCTTTCCAGCCGGGCGATCTCGTCCAGCGGCACATCGGTGAACAGGCGCAGGAACTTGCCGACGTCGCGGTCATCGACATTGCGCCAGTACTGCCAGAAGTCATAGGCGGGCAGCTGCTCTTCGTTGAGCCAGACCGCCCCGGCGGCGGTCTTGCCCATCTTGCCGCCGTCGGCAGTGGTCAGCAGCGGGGTGGTCAGGCCGAACAGTTCGGTCCCGTCCATCCGGCGGCCCAGTTCCAGTCCGTTGACGATATTGCCCCACTGGTCCGACCCGCCCATTTGCAGGCGCACGCCCATCGTCTTGGACAAGTGGCGGAAGTCATAGCCTTGCAGGATCATGTAGTTGAATTCGAGGAAGGTCATCGGCTGTTCGCGTTCCAGCCGCAGCTTCACCGAATCGAACGTCAGCATCCGGTTGACGGTGAAGTGCGTGCCGACTTCCTGCAGCAGCTCGATATAGCCCAGCTTGCCCAGCCAGTCGTGGTTGTTGACCATGACGGCGTCGGTCGGCCCGTCACCGAACTTCAGCAGCTTGGCAAAGATCGTGCGGATCGAGGCGATGTTGGCCTCGATCGCCTCGTCGGTCAGCATCTTGCGGCTTTCGTCGCGCCCCGTCGGATCGCCGATCCGCGTGGTCCCGCCGCCCATTACGACGACGGGCTTGTGCCCGGTCTGCTGCAGGCGGCGCAGCATCATGATCTGGACGAGGCTGCCGATGTGCAGCGATGGCGCGGTCGCGTCGAACCCGATATACCCCGGCACGACCTGCTTCGCCGCCAGGGCATCAAGCCCTTCGGCATCGGTCAGCTGGTGAATGTAGCCGCGTTCATCAAGCAGGCGGAGCAGCGAGGAATTGTAAGTCATGGGTGCCTTCCGGTTTCGGGCGCGCGCCTAGCACGAAAGAACCGCGTTTGGAAACGTATCGCCTGATCCCTCATCCCGATCATCCGCCCGCCAGCGTCAGCGCGATCACCGCGCGGATCATTTCGGCGGCGCCCAACTGGCTGCAACTGCGCTTTTCGCTGGAAGGGACCGCGGAACTGGTCGTGCCGCCGTTCGCGGGGAAGGGACGGGCGGATGGACTGTGGCAGACGACCTGCTTTGAACTGTTCGTGCGCCAGCCGGGCAGCGACGGTTATGCCGAGTTCAACCTCTCGCCGTCCGAGCGGTGGGCGGCTTACGACTTCACCGGATACCGCGCGGGGATGGCTGAGCGGGCCATGCCGCGCCAGCCGGATTGCACCCTGCGGCGCGGGCGCAGCATGGCGATCTTTGACGCGGCGATCCCGCTCGCCGCGCTGCCGCCGCTGCCGTGGAGCTATGCCCTGACCGCCGTGATCGAGGAGGCGAACGGGCGCAAATCCTACTGGGCGATGACGCATCCGGACGGGAAGGCTGATTTCCACCATCCGGCTTGCTTCGCGGGCACACTTGCGGCACCGGAAGCGGCATGAAATTCGGCCCAGTGAACTTCGGCATCGACCGCCTGCTGGCGGACCCCACCTTGCGCGCACCGCTGGATGGCAAGCGTGTTGCGCTGATCGCCCATCCGGCCTCGGTCACGGCGGATCTCACGCATTCGCTCGACGCGCTGATCGCGGCAGGGATCAACGTGACGTCCGCGTTCGGGCCGCAGCACGGGCTGAAGGGCGACAAGCAGGACAACATGGTGGAAACGCCGGACGAGCTGGACCCGCTCTACGGCATCCCCGTGTTCAGTCTCTATGGCCAGGTGCGCCGCCCGACCGCCGCAATGATGGACACGGCCGATGTGTTCCTGTTCGATCTGCAGGACCTGGGCTGCCGGATCTACACCTTCGTCACCACGCTGCTTTACGTGCTGGAAGCCGCCGCGGCGCAAGGCAAGGCGGTGTGGGTGCTCGACCGGCCGAATCCCGCTGGCCGCCCGGTCGAAGGGCTGACGCTGCGCGCGGGGCAGGAGAGCTTTGTCGGCGCCGGGCCGATGCCGATGCGCCACGGGCTGACGCTGGGCGAAATGGGCCACTGGTTCATCCAGCATTTCAACCTTTCCGTCGATTACCGTGTGATTGCGATGGAGGGGTGGGAGCCGGACGGGCCGGGGCTGGGCTGGCCGCAGGACCGGATCTGGATCAATCCCAGCCCGAATGCCGCGAACCTCAACATGGCCCGCGCCTATGCCGGGACGGTGATGCTGGAAGGCACAATCTTGTCTGAAGGACGCGGGACTACCCGCCCGCTGGAAGTGCTGTTCGGCGCGCCGGACGTGGACGCCAAGGCCGTGCTGGCGGAAATGCGCCGTCTCGCGCCGCACTGGCTGGCAGGCTGCGCGATCCGCGAATGCTGGTTCGAGCCAACGTTTCACAAGCACGCCGGCCAACTGTGCAACGGGCTGATGATCCATGCCGAAGGCGGGTTCTACGATCATCAGGCGTTCCGCCCCTGGCGCTTGCAGGCGCTGTCGTTCAAGGCGATCCGCGTGCTCTATCCCGATTATCCGCTGTGGCGCGATTTCCCCTATGAGTACGAGTTCGAGCGGCTGGCGATCGATGTGATCAACGGCGGCCCGGACCTGCGCACCTGGGTGGACGATCCCGCCGCCACCCCGGCCGACCTCGACGCGTTGACCGCGCCGGATGAAGCGGCCTGGCGCGCCCAAGTGGCCCCGCTGCTGCTCTACTGAACCGGCATTTCCGCCAGCCGCAGATTCCGGCCGGTCGTCGATCAGGATCAACGGCTGGTCTGATTGCGCGCTTGACGGCGGCAGCACATCCGGTGACACCACCGCCAAACCACAAGGCGGAACGATCCCGCCGGGCGAGGAGGATTCATGTCAGCGAGTGCTGCGACTGCAACCGATAACCGTGCCACCCGCCTGATGCTCTGGACGCTACTGGTCGTCTATGTGTTCAATTTCCTGGATCGGCAGATCGTCAACATCCTCGCCGAACCGATCCGCAAGGACCTGAACCTGTCGGACACCCAGATCGGGTTGATGACGGGCCTCGCGTTCGCGCTGTTCTATACCGTGCTGGGCCTGCCGATCGCCCGCTATGCCGACAAGCCTTCGACCGACCGGGGCCGCCTGATCGCCATCGCGCTGGCCATCTGGTCGGCCATGACGGCGCTGTGCGGACTGGCGCAGAACTTCGTGCAACTGCTGCTTGCCCGCATCGGCGTGGGCGTGGGCGAGGCCGGGTGCACCCCGGCGGCGCACTCGCTGATCGCGGACCGGGTTCCGGCGGAAAAGCGGGCCAGCGCGATGGCGTTCTATGCGCTGGGCATTCCGCTCGGTTCGCTGCTGGGGATGGTGATCGGCGGCTACCTGGCGGACGTGCTGGGCTGGCGCAAGGCGTTCCTGCTGGTCGGTGCGCCGGGCGTGCTGCTGGCGTTCTTGGTCGTCATGGCAGTGAAGGACAAGGGGCGGCTCGCGGCGGCTGCCAACAAGCCGGTCCATGCGCCGGAAAGCATGGCCGTCACACTGAAATCGCTGCTGGCCTCGCGCACCTTCCTGATCCTGCTGGCGGCGGCGTCGGCCTGTTCGTTCCTGTCCTATGGCAAGACCACCTGGACCACGATCTTTTTCCAGCGCACCCACGGGATGACGCCGGGCGAGGTCGGCTTCTGGTTCGGCTTGTGGGGCGGGCTGGCCGGGATGCTGGGCACCTGGCTGGGCGGCTGGCTGGCCGACAAGTTCGGCAAGCAGGACCGTCGCCACGTGATTACCGCCCCGGCCATCGGCATGGCGATTGCGGTGCCCATCGCAATTTCCGCCTACTTCGCCACCGATTGGCGGATCGCGCTGCTGCTGCTGATGCTGCCGACAGTGCTCAACTCGCTCTATTACGGGCCGGTGTTTTCCTCGACGCAGGGGCTGGTGCCGCTGCGCCACCGGGCGATGGCCAGCGCGGTGCTGCTGTTCTGCCAGAACCTGATCGGGCTGGGGCTGGGGCCACTGTTCTTCGGGATGCTGTCAGACTTCCTGAAGCCGGAATTCGGGGCGGAATCGGTGCGCTATGTGCTATACGGCGCGGCGTGTCTGGGGTTTGTGCCCGCCGTGCTGTTCTGGATGCTGCGCCCGCGTCTGCACGCGGAACTGGATCGTCACACGTAAGTCGCCAGCCAGGCGATGACCTGGGCCGATGGCAGGAACAGCGCTTGCGCCAGCAACGTTCCCGCCAGCCGGCTGAGGCTGATCCACACGATGGTGCGGCGGAACAGCGCCTCGCTGACCCGGCCTTCGATCACGTCGTCGGTCATGACAGACAGCTGCGGATCGATCAGCGCGAACAGCAGGATCGTGGCAAAGCCGTTGATGACGGCGGACAGCTGCGATGCGGTGACGCGGAATTCGGGGTTGAGATACCCGGCGTAGAGCGAGGCCAGCACGCCCACCGTGATCAGCGCCTGCGCCAGGCAATTGGCCAGCAGCACGCTCCAGCTGACGCCGCGCGGCTTGCCCAGGCCGCGCAGGTGCGCCAGCGAGGGCGGGTGCAGGGCGTCGCGCACGGTCTTCAGGCCCGTAGGCGTCGCCGTGCGCAGGATCATCCGCGCGGTTGAGCGGTGCTCCTGAAAATAGCCGATGGCGCGGGCAAACAGGCGCTGCCCGGTCGGCACCAGCACGATCCCCAGCGCCACCGCCAGACTGGCCGAGAGCAGCACCAGCTGGAAATCGCCATACAGCGCCTCGCCCCCGCCGTCCGCGATCCGGGTCTCGATCCGCTTGGCCAGAAACGGGCCTAGAAAGCTGTTGGACGTGCGGCTGACCAGCACCAGGATGTTGAACAAGGCAAAGCTCATCGCGATCCGCCGCGTGCGCACGCCCGCGATCCGCGCCGAATAGGCCAGCGTTCCGATCAGGTTGATGCCCGCGGTCAGCAGGCAGATGACAAGCAGTTGGACGTCCATCCGCGCGGGCTTACCCCCAGAACCCGCGCCGCGCCAGTGTCAGGCGATGGCGGCCAGCGGCGCGGTATCGCCGATGACGTAGCTGGTCATCGACAGCGCGCCGCTGATGGTGTCGTTGAAGATCCCCACATCGTCACCGGGCAGCCGCGCCCCGGCGATATAGAGCAGGGGCAGGTAATGCTCGGCCGAGTTGATTGCCGCCGCCGCTGCCTGATCGTCCGCGCCGAACCGGGTGAGGGCGGCGTGATCACCTGCCGTCACGGCGGCATTGATCCGGGTCTGGAAATCCACCGCCCACTCCGGCCGGGTTCCGGCGTATTGCCGCCACAGGGCCAGGTTGTGGATCACGTTGCCGCTGCCAACGATCAGCACGCCCTCATCGCGCAGGGGCGCCAGCGCGCGGCCCAGCGCGATATGGGCATCGGTCTCCAGCGAACGGTCGAGACTGATCTGGACCATCGGGATATCGGCAGCGGGATACATCGGCAGGATCACGCCCCACGACCCGTGGTCAAACCCCCAGCTGTCGTCGCGCTCCACGCGGTCCGCGCCGAGCAGCGCCTCGATCCGCGCCACCAGTTCGTCCGATCCGGGGGCGGGGTATTGCACCGCGAACAGCTCGTCCGGGAAACCCCGGAAATCGTGGATCGTGCGCGGCTGCGCGCCCGTGGTCACGTGGGTCTTGCCCTGCGTCTGCCAGTGCGCCGACACTACAAGGATCGCCTTCGGGCGGGGTAGGGCCGCCCCCAGTGCCACCCAGGCGGCGCGTTCAGGCACATCAGAAATCACGGTCATGGGCGAACCATGACCCAGGAACAGGGCGGGGAGGCGGTTGGTCATGCGAACCATATGGACCGCCGGCCGCACCAATCAAGCAAAGGAAATCTTCGGCTGGTCGTGGCCGGACTTGTCATTGGTCGAAAACCGCTTTGTCTGCCCGGCATGCAGACGTAGCGCGCATTCCATCAGACCACCACGCGCATGAAGGAATCAGGATGCTGGCTGACCGGCAAAACACGTACGACAAGCGGATCGCTTTCGCCATCGGCCTGGCACTGATGCTTGCGACGTATCTCGTGTTTTCGCTGCGATCGATGCTCAATCCCGGGTCGGGCGGGGATCTGTTCAGCGAGAAGCGGGCGATCACCGCGGTGCTAGGGGGTGGGCTGTTTCTGTTCGTTGCGCATCGGGCCAGCCGTATGCTGCGCCGCGACCCGGCCCGGATCGGCCCGGTGGTTGCGCTGAGTGCCCTCAGCCTTGCCATCCTGTTGACGATCCGCGTGGCCTATGACCTGTTCGTGGCTGGCGCGACCGAGGCGGTGCTGGCCGTCAATGTGCGCTGGATGATGACATGGCTGGGCTATTTCGGCGCGGCGCTGGCCAGCTATTACGCGCTGATCCTGGCCCGGCGAGCGCTGCGGCAGGAAGCGGTTGCGACGGCGGCGGCGCTGACCCAGGACGAGACGGTGACGATGGTGGTGGCCGAAGTGTCGCAATGGTCGCTGGCCGAGCGCCGCGAGTTGATCGCGGCGCTGGCGCGCATTCCTGATTACGAGGAAGCCGACCCGGCAGCAACAGCCATCGCCGCCGGGTAACGGCCGGTCAGGCTCAATGCTTCTTGCGCGTCAACTCGCGCATCGCATTGTCCAGCCCTTCCAGCGTCAGCGGATACATCGATCCGCCGACCAGTTCCTTGATCATCTTGGTCGACTGCGAATAGGACCATTGCTTCTCCGGGACCGGGTTGATCCACACCGTCGCCGGATAGACGCTGGCCACGCGCTGCAGCCAGACGGTGCCCGATTCCTCGTTGAAATGCTCGACCGAGCCGCCCGGATGGGTGATTTCATACGGGCTCATCGCCGCATCGCCCACGAACACGACCTTGTAGTCGTGGCCGTACTTGTGGAGGATGTCCCAGGTGTTGGTCCGTTCCGACCAGCGGCGCTTGTTGTCCTTCCACACGCCTTCGTAGAGGCAGTTGTGGAAGTAGAAGAACTCCAGGTTCTTGAACTCGGCGGTGGCGGCGCTGAACAGCTCCTCGACTAGCTTGATGAACGGGTCCATCGATCCGCCGACGTCAAGGAACAGCAGCAGTTTCACCGCGTTGTGCCGTTCCGGGCGCATCCGGATATCCAGCCAGCCCTGCCGCGCGGTGCCCTCGATCGTGCCTTCGAGGTCGAGCTCGTCCGGGGAGCCTTCACGCGCAAACCGGCGCAGACGGCGCAGCGCGACCTTGATGTTGCGGGTGCCCAGCTCGCGCGTGTTGTCGAGGTTCTGGAACTCGCGCTTTTCCCACACCTTCAGCGCGCGCTTGTGCTTGCTCTCGCCGCCGATCCGCACGCCTTCGGGATTGTAGCCATCGTTGCCGTAGGGCGATGTGCCGCCCGTGCCGATCCACTTGTTCCCGCCCTCGTGGCGCTTCTGCTGCTCCTCGAGCCGCTTCTTCAGCGTCTCCATGATCTCTTCCCACGAGCCGAGCGACTTGATCGCCTCCATCTCCTCGGGCGTCAGGAACTTTTCGGCGACGGCCTTCAGCCATTCTTCCGGGATGTCGACCGGGTTCTGGCCATAGTTGGTCAGCACGCCCTTGAAGACCTTGTTGAAGACCTGGTCGAACCGGTCGAGCAGGCTTTCGTCTTTCACGAACGTCGCGCGCGAGAGGTAGTAGAACGCCTCGGGCGTCTGCTCGATCACGTCCTTGTCCAGCGCTTCCAGCAGCACCAGATGCTCCTTGAAGCTGGCCTGGATCCCGGCAGCGCGAAGCTCGTCGACGAAATTGAAGAACATCTTAGCGGACCTTTTCCTGCGGCTTGTGGAGCGCCGCGACGAGAATGAACGAGATATACATCAGCAAATACCATGCGCCCAGCTTGGACGGGCTGACCAGCGCCCAGCCATCGATCTGCGAGGGATAGAGCCACGCGCGCGAGAAGGTGGCGATATTCTCCGCCAGCCAGATGAACAGCGCGACCAGCAGCCAGCCGACCAGCAACGGCATCCAGCGCTCCTCGCGCCAGACCCGGAACCACACGCGCGTGCGCCAGAACAGCACCCCCAGCGCCGCGAACAGCACAATCCGGCCATCGGGCAGGAAGTGGTGGGCGAAGACGTTCACATAGATCGCAATCGCCAGCACGCCCGCCAGCAGGGGCGAGGGGTAGGCGGTGAAGCGGAAGTCGAAGATCCGCCAGACCCGCGCGAGATAGCTGCCCACAGCGGCATACATGAAGCCGGAGAACAGCGGCACTTCGCCAATGCGCAGCAAGCTGGGTTCCGGATAGTGCCACGATCCATAGGCGGTCTTGAACAGTTCCATCACCGTACCGACCACGTGGAACGCCAGGATCACCCGGGCTTCCTCCAGCGTTTCGAGCCGGAAGGCCAGCATGCCCAGCTGGATCGCCAGCGCCGCCAGCGTCAGGAAGTCATAGCGCGCAAGCGCGGCATCCGCCGGATAGAACAAGTGCGTGCCCAGCAGCAGCGCCAGCATCAGTCCGCCAAACAGGCAGGCCCAGCCTTGCTTGAAGCCGAACAGCAGGAACTCATAGGTCCATGCGCGCCAGCCGGGGCGCGGCGTGAATGCCTCCAACGCCGCACGGATCGCCGCGAAGCGGGTGTGGGCGGGGGGGCGGGGATCGCTCATCCGCAAACGCCACTTGTATGCATTACATACAATTGATAGCCTGTGCGGGATAACAGAGGATGCCCCCCAAGATGCTCAAGCTTTACAGTTTCGGCCCCGGCGCCAACTCGCTGAAACCCCTGCTCACGCTGTATGAAAAGGGCCTGCCGTTCGAAGGCCACCGGCTGAACCCCGCCGCGTTCGAACACCACAGCGACTGGTTCAAGGCGATCAACCCCAACGGGCAGGTCCCCGCGCTGGTTGATCAGGGCCGGGTCATCACCGAATCCACGGTGATCTGCGAATACCTGGAGGACGAATACCCCACCGAAGTGCGCCTGCGCCCGGACAATTCCTATGACCGCGCGCAGATGCGGATCTGGACCAAGTGGGTCGACGAATACTTCTGCTGGTGCGTTTCCACCATCGGCTGGTCGCGCATGGTCAGCCAGATGGCCAAGGCAATTTCGGCGGAAGAGTTCGAAGAACGCGTGAAGGCCATTCCCATTCCCGAACAGCAGGTCAAATGGCGCCGCGCACGCGACGGCTTCCCGCAGGATCTGCTGGACGAGGAAATGCGCAAGATCGGCGTCTCGGTCCGCCGCCTCAACGATCATCTGGCCGATAACGAGTGGCTGGCGGGCGGGATGTATTCCCTGGCCGACATCTGCAACTACGCCATCGCGGGCGGCATGCAGTTCGGCTTTGCGGAACTGGTCAACGCCCACGACACGCCCCACCTGGTGCGCTGGATCGAGCAGATCGCCGCCCGCCCCGCCGTCAAGCGGATGTACGCCGAAGTGCCGATGGAAAGCCTGAAGCCGCAAGACTGATCCCGCCTGTTCAACGCCCCCTCCTCGCGCGAGGAGGGGGAATCCGGGATCAGTTCTGGCGCCGCGCCATGAAGGCCAAGCGTTCGAACAGCATCACGTCCTGCTCGTTCTTGAGCAGCGCGCCGTGGAGCGGCGGGATCGCCTTGGTCGGGTCCTTCTGCTGGAGGACGTCCAGCGGCATGTCCTCGTTCAGCAGCAGCTTGAGCCAGTCGAGCAGCTCGCTGGTGCTGGGCTTCTTCTTCAGGCCCGGCACTTCGCGCACTTCGTAAAACACGTCCATGGCCTTCGACACCAGCGTCTTCTGGATGCCGGGGAAGTGGACATCGATGATCGCCTGCATCGTCTCCCGGTCGGGGAACTTGATGTAGTGGAAGAAGCAGCGGCGCAGGAACGCGTCGGGCAGTTCCTTTTCGTTGTTCGAGGTGATGACCACGATCGGGCGCTCCTTTGCCTCGATCCGCTCCCGCGTTTCGTAGACGTCGAAGCTCATCCGGTCGAGTTCCTGGAGCAGGTCGTTCGGGAACTCGATGTCGGCCTTGTCGATCTCGTCGATCAGCAGCACCGGCAGCTTGGGCGCGGTAAACGCTTCCCACAGCTTGCCTTTCTTGATGTAGTTCGAAATGTCGTGGACGCGCTCATCGCCCAGCTGGCCGTCCCGCAGGCGGGCGACCGCGTCGTATTCGTAGAGGCCCTGCTGCGCCTTGGTGGTCGACTTCACGTGCCATTCGATCAGCGGCGCGTCGAGCGCCTTCGAAATCTGGTGCGCCAGCACGGTCTTGCCGGTGCCGGGTTCGCCCTTCACCAGCAGCGGCCGCCGCAGCAGCACGGCGGCGTTGACCGCAACCTTCAGATCGTCGGTTGCCACATATTCGCTGGTGCCTTCAAAACGCATGGGAACTCCCCGCCGGTTGTTTAATCGTTCGGTTAAGCGGGATAAGTCGCACTTTGAAACGTGGCAAGCGGGATTTGTACCAGCCCGCCGCGCCTCAGGCGTCGATCAGTTCCGGATCGAGTTCCCCGGCGCGGTTCTGGATGAACATGAAGCGTTGGGCGGGGTCCTTGCCCATCAGCCGGTCGACCAGATCCTTCACCGCCGCGCGGCCTTCGTATTCGGAGGGCAGGGTGATGCGGATCAGGCTGCGCGTGGCCGGGTCCATCGTGGTTTCGCGCAACTGCTGGGGGTTCATTTCACCCAGCCCCTTGAAACGGCCAACCTCGACCTTCTTGCCCTTGAACACGGTGGCTTCCAGCTCGGCGCGGTGGGCCTCGTCGCGGGCGTAGGCGCTCTCCTTGCCGGCGGTCAGCCGGTAAAGCGGCGGCTGGGCGAGGTAGAGGTGGCCGCGCCGGACGATCTCGGTCATTTCCTGGAAGAAGAACGTCATCAGCAGCGTGGCGATATGCGCCCCGTCGACGTCGGCATCGGTCATGATGATGATGCGGTCATAGCGCAGGTTATCGGGGTTGCAGTCCTTGCGCGTGCCGCAGCCCAGCGCCAGGCCGAGATCGGCGATTTCGGCATTGGCGCGGATCTTGTCCGCCGTGGCGCTGGCCACGTTGAGGATCTTGCCCCGGATCGGCAGGATCGCCTGCGTCTTGCGGTCGCGCGCCTGCTTGGCGCTGCCGCCGGCCGAATCGCCTTCGACGATGAACAGCTCGGTCTCGCCCGCGCCATCGCCCGAACAATCGGTCAGCTTGCCGGGGAGGCGCAGCTTGCGGGCGTTGGTTGCGGTCTTGCGTTTGACCTCGCGCTCCGCCTTGCGGCGCAGGCGGTCATCCATCCGCTCCAGCACATGGCCGAGCAGCGCCTTGCCGCGTTCCATGTTGTCGGTCAGGAAATGGTCGAAGTGATCGCGCACCGCGTTCTCGACCAGCCGGGCGGCTTCGGGCGAGGTCAGGCGGTCCTTGGTCTGGCTCTGGAACTGGGGATCGCGGATGAACACCGAGAGCATGATCTCGCTGCCGGTGAAGATGTCTTCCGGCGCGATGTCCTTGGCCTTTTTCTGGCCGACCAGATCGGCAAAGGCGCGGATCCCCTTGGTCAATGCGGCGCGCAGGCCCTGCTCATGCGTGCCGCCGTCCGGGGTGGGGATGGTGTTGCAGTAATAGCTGTAGGCCCCGTCAGACCACAGCGGCCAGGCAATCGCCCATTCGACCCGGCCCATCGCGTCGCCCGCCTCGTTCGCGGGGAAATCCTGCGCGCCGGCAAAGAACTGGGTGGTCACGCATTCCCGCGCGCCGATCTGTTCCTTGAGGTGGTCGGCCAGACCGCCGGGGAACTGGAATACGGCCTCGGCCGGAACGTCCTCCGCCGTCAGGCTGGCGGCGCATTTCCAGCGGATTTCGACACCGGCGAACAGGTAGGCCTTGGACCGGACCAGCTTGAACAGCCGGGCGGGCTTGAACCTGGCGTCCGCGCCGAAAATCTCCGGATCGGGGATGAAGGTAACACTGGTGCCGCGCCGGTTGGGCGTGCCGCCAAGATGCTGGAGCGGCCCCAGCGGCACCCCGCGCGAAAATTCCTGCGCATAGAGTTCCTTGCCGCGCGCAACCTCGATCCGGGTGAGGGTGGACAGCGCGTTGACCACGCTGACGCCGACCCCGTGAAGACCGCCCGACGTGGCATAGGCCTTGCCCGAGAACTTGCCGCCCGAATGGAGCGTGGTCAGGATCACTTCCAGCGCAGACTTGCCGGGATACTTGGGATGCTCGTCCACCGGGATGCCGCGCCCGTTGTCGACGATGGTCAGGCGGTTGCCTTCCTCCAGCGAGACTTCGATCCGGTTGGCATGGCCGGCGACGGCCTCGTCCATCGCGTTGTCGAGCACTTCGGCGGCGAGGTGGTGGAACGCGCGCTCGTCGGTCCCGCCGATATACATGCCGGGGCGGCGCCGGACAGGCTCAAGCCCCTCCAGCACTTCGATTGCGGAACCATCATAGCTTTCACCGCCCGCCGGGGGCAGCTTCTCGAACAGGTCATCTGCCATGAGAACGGCTATAGAACGCGGCGAATCCCCCGCGCAAGCACGGCGGTGCCCTTATTGGCGAGTTATCGTCAGTCCGCGAACTTGTCGGGCGCGGGGCTGACGATCACCACGCCGCCCGCGCGGGCCTCGCGCACTTCCAGCGCACGCTCGATCACGCCACCCGGCGCAAACCGGAACGGCCCGTCCAGCCCCAGGAACCCGCCCCGGTCGGACAGGCGGGCGAGCGGGAACGCGGTTCCCGGCTTCCAGTCGCGCGCGATGCGCACGGCCAGCAGCACGCTGTCATAGCCGAACGTGGCGATGCGATAGGGCGCGGCCTCGAACCGGGTCTTGTAGCTGTCGGCGAACTGCTTGAACCGGCCGTCGGAAATCGCCGCGAACCAGGCGCCGCGCAGGGCCGGGGTCGTGCCGATGACGGCCTCGCCGCTCCACAGCTCGGTTCCCAGGATGCGCGGGCTGACCGCGCCCGGCGCCTTGAGCTGCGGCGCGGCCAGCGCGCCAAAGCGCGCGCCGTCGGCAATCAGCACGGCATCGAACCCGCCGCGCGCCTTGAGCCGCCGCGCGGCACTGACGACCGAGGTGTTGGCGCGGTCATAGGATTCGGTCTGGGTCAGCGTGCCGCCTTGTGCCGTGATCGCTTCGGCATAGGCGCCGCTGGTGCGCGCGCCGTAATCGCCGCCGGGGGCCAGCAGGGCAAAGCGCGCCGCGCCCTTCGCGCGGGCATAGCGCACGGTGCGGTCAATCGAGTTGGCTGGGACCGTGCCCATCACGAACACATCGCGTGCGGCCACGGCCGCATCGCTGGTATAGCTGATCAGCGGCACCTTGGCGGCGCGGGCCACCGTGGCAATCGGCGCGACGTCTTCCGCCTGCACGGGCCCCAGGATCAGCTTGTTGCCATCCTGCACGGCCTTGGTCGCAGCCGCCGCTGGGCCGCCGAACGTGTCGTAGGTGGTGATGCGGATGGTCTGCGCGTTGGTATCGAGCAGCGCCATCGTGGTGGCATTGGCAATAGACTGGCCCACGGCCGCGTTCGGGCCGGTCATCGGCACCAGCAGCGCGATGCGATGGCGCGCCTGATCGGCCGGCAGGGCGTCGGTCGGGGCCGGAGCGGGGGGGGGCGCCACTTCGGGCGTGCCCTGCGGTATCACCTTACACCCTGCCAGCAGCACCACCGTGCCGAGCATGACGATCCTGCGCCGATCGATCCTGCCTTCGAACATCACTTGTCGCTCCCCTCTGGTGCGTCCAATAAGCCTTGATGGATACACCGCTTTCTCCCGGGCTCTATATTGTCGCGACCCCGATTGGCAATCTTGGCGACATCTCGCACCGTGCCGTAACGACACTGCGTGGCGTGGCTGCGGTAGCCTGTGAAGATACCCGCGTGACCGGCAAGCTGATGCAGCACATCGGGCTGAAGCAGCGCCTGATCCGCTATGACGACCATGCCAGCGACGCGACGCGCGACCATATCCTGTCCCTCGCCGCGGCCGAGCCGATCGCGCTGGTCAGCGATGCCGGGACGCCGCTGATTTCCGACCCCGGCTACCGGCTGGTCCGCGCCGCGCGCGAGGCGGGAATCGCCGTCACCAGCATTCCCGGCCCCAGCGCTGCCATCGTCGCGCTGACGCTGGCCGGTTTGCCGAGCGACCGGTTCCTGTTCGGCGGGTTCCTGCCCAACAAGGCCAAGGCCCGCGCCGATGTGCTGGCCGAACTGGGCGCGGTGCGCGCGACGCTGGTATTCTATGAAACCGCGCCGCGGCTGGCCGATGCGCTCGCGGCGATTTCCGAAGTCCTGCCGGGCCGCGAAGTGAGCGTGGCGCGCGAGTTGACCAAGAAGTTCGAGGAGTGCCGCACCGGTCTGCCCGCCGAGCTGATCGCCCACTATGCCGCGCATCCGCCCAAGGGCGAGATCGTGCTGCTGGTCGCCCCGCCGGGCGATGGCCCCGCTGCCGGCCTCGATCCCGATGCCCTGCTGGTCGAGGCGCTCAAGACCCATAAGGCCTCGCAAGCCGCCGCCGAAGTCGCGCGGGTGACCGGGCTGGACCGCAAGACGCTCTATGCCCGGGCGCTGGAGCTGAAGTGAAACCGCGCGCGCTCCGCGAGGCGCAGGGGCGGCGCGGCGAATGGCTCGCGGCGTGGTTCCTGCGGCTGAAGGGCTGGCGGGTGCTGGCCAGCCGCGTGAAGACCCCGCGCGGCGAGGTGGACCTGATCGTCCGGCGGGGCCGCACCGTGGCCTTCGTCGAAGTGAAGTGGCGGGAACGGGCCGCAGACCTCGATACCGCCATCGATGCGCACCGCCTGCGCCGGGTCGCTGCGACGGCTGAGGCGCTCGCCCACAAGTATGCGCGGCCGGGCGATGTGCAGCGGATCGACGTGCTGCTCCTTGCGCCGGGGCGCTTCCCGCGCCACATGGCGAATGCCCTGATGCTGTGATTACGAATGGATACTCGATGAGCCTGCGCGTTGCCGTCCAGATGGACCCGATCGAAACCATCAACATCGCGGGCGATTCCAGCTTTGCGCTGATCGAAAGCGCGCAGAAGCGCGGGCACACCTGCTATCACTATGACGTGAAGTCGCTGGCGCTGGACGAAGGCCGGCTGACCGCGTGGGCCGCGCCGGTCACGGTCCAGCGGGTCGTCGGCGCGCATTTCACCAAGGGCGAATACCGCAAGATCGACCTGGTCAAGGATATCGATGTCGTGCTGATGCGGCAGGACCCGCCGTTTGACCTCAGCTACATCACCGCCACCTTCCTGCTGGAGCGGCTCAAGGGCCAGACGCTGGTGGTCAACGATCCCGAAAGCGTCCGCAACGCGCCGGAAAAGGTGTTCGTGCTCGATTACGCCCGGTTCATGCCGCCGACGCTGGTCGCACGCCGGATCGAGGACGTGCGCGAATTCCACGCGCGCTATCCGGGCGACCTGGTGATGAAGCCGCTGCACGGCAACGGCGGCAAGGCGGTGGTGCGCATTCCCGCCGATGGCAGCAACCTGGGCGCGCTGATCGAGCTGTTCGACAATGCCTGGGTGGAGCCGCACATGTTCCAGCCGTTCCTTCCCGACATCAGCGAAGGCGACAAGCGGATCGTGCTGGTCGACGGGGTGGTCGCGGGCGCAATCAATCGCCGTCCGGGCGAGGGTGAGTTCCGCTCCAACCTTGCCGCCGGGGGCTATGCCGAACCGACCACGCTGAACGCGCGCGAAGAGGAAATCTGCGCTGTGCTCGGCCCGGAACTGAAGGCGCGGGGGCTGGTGTTCGTGGGCATCGACGTGATCGGCGGCAAGTGGCTGACCGAAATCAACGTGACCTCGCCCACCGGGATCATGGCGATCGACAAGTTCAACGGCACCGATACGCCGGGGATGATCTGGGATGCAATCGAAGTGCGCCATGCTGCAATGCAGCGCGGTTGAACTGCGTAGTAATCCTGAATAGAACAGCCACCCATGACCGAATTCATTATCCGCCTGATCGAACAGGGTGGCTATCTGGGCATCTTCGTCCTGATGGTCGTGGAGAACATCTTTCCCCCGATCCCGTCCGAGTTGATCATGGGCATGGGCGGCGTGGCCGTTTCACGCGGGTCGATGGCGTTCTGGCCGCTGCTGGTGGTGGGGACGCTGGGCTCCACGCTGGGCAATTACGTGTGGTATCTGGCGGGTGAGAAGCTGGGCTATCGCCGACTGAAGCCGCTGATCGACCGCTGGGGCCGCTGGCTGACGGTTGACTGGGAAGACGTGGAGAAGGGCACGGCGTTCTTTCAGCGCCACGGCCACTGGATCGTCTTCGCGCTGCGCTTTTCGCCGCTGCTGCGCACGATCATCTCGCTACCCGCCGGGCTGATCCATATGCCGCGCGCCAAGTTCCTGGCCTTTACCCTGGTTGGCACTGCGGTGTGGAACACCGGGCTGATTCTGGGCGGGCAATGGGCCGCGGGCTTTTTCGAAACGTCTCAGGCCGTGGCCGAATGGGTGGTCGGCGGGATGCTGGCGGCCACGCTGATTGCCTATGTCTACCGCGTGGTCACCTGGAAACCGCGCGTCTGATCAGTCCTGCTCGCGCGGGTGCGCACTGCGATACACGTCCAGCAAGGTCGCCGCATCGACGCGGGTGTAGATCTGGGTGGAGCCCAGGCTGGCATGGCCCAGCAGCTCCTGCAAACTGCGCAAGTCCGCGCCCGCGCCCAGCAGGTGCGTGGCAAAGCTGTGGCGCAGCGCGTGGGGCGTGGCCGTGGGTGGCAGGCCCAGCACGGCGCGCGCGCGGGCCACGGCCTTTTGCACCATGCCCTGTGACAGCGCGCCGCCCTTCGCCCCGCGAAACAGCGCTGCTTCGCGGGTGAGCGGCCAGGGGCATTGCGCGGCATAAGCTTCTACCGCCGCCCGGACCAGCGGCAGGATCGGCACCGCGCGCTGCTTGCCGCCCTTGCCGGTGACGACCAGCACCTCGCCCAGCGGCAGCGCGCCGCCGGTCAGCGCCAGCGCCTCGGCAATGCGCAAGCCCGCGCCATAGAGCAGCAACAGCACCGCCCGATCGCGCGCGCCGATCCATTCCTCCGCCGCCTCGTCCGCGACCAGCGCCGCAAGGTTCACCGCATCGTCCGGGGTCACCGGGCGCGGAATGCCTTTCTTGACGCGGGGGCCGCGCATCCGGGGCGGGGCAGGGTCGGGCATCCCGGCCTGTTCGCGGGCGAAGCGGATGAAGGCTTTCAGCGCCGAAAGCTCGCGCGCGGCGGAGGCATTGCCCAGCCCTTCGGCCCGCCGCCGCGCCAGCTGCTGGCGCAGCGCAGCAGCATCGAGCCGGGCGAGGGCGCCCCAGTCATCGACCGCGACCGCGTCCAGCAGCCGCGCCGCCGTGGTCCCATAAGCCCGGACGGTGTGGTCCGACCGCCGCCGCCCTTGCGACAGATGCGCATGCCAGGCCGCGAGCAGGTCGGCGCGGGTCATGGTGCCACCAGTTCGGCGGGGACCAATTCGCCCAGCAAGGCTTCGAGCAGTGGCATCCCCTGCGCGCTGGCCCCGATCCGCGCACCGCGCTGCCAGACCAGCCCTTGCGCACGATAGAACGCCAGCTTGGCCGGATCGCACAACTCGGCCTCGGTCAGTCCGAACCGGGTTGCGAGCACCGCCAGATCGACCCCTTCGCGCAGCCGCAAGCCCATCAGCATGGCTTCCGCCGCCTGTTCGCGCAGGCCCAGTTCGCGGGTTTCGCAGATGCCATGGCCGTTGGCGGACAGCCCGGCCAGCCAGTTTTCCGGCTTCTTGTGCCGCACCGTCGCCACGCCGCCGCGCCGCCCATGCGCGCCGGGGCCGATCCCAGCGTAATCCTGATAGCGCCAGTATGTCAGGTTGTGGCGGCTTTCCTCGCCGGGGCGGGCGTGGTTGCTCACCTCATAGGCGGGCAGGCCCGCCGCTTCGGTCAATTCGCGGGTCAGCGCGAACAGGTCGGCTGCGGCATCGTCATCCAGCGGTTCAAACTGCCGCTGGCGCACCATTGTCGCAAACTTCGTCCCCGGTTCGATGGTCAGCTGATAAAGCGAAAGGTGGCCAGTCCCGAACCCCAGCGCGCGTTCCAGTTCGGCCTGCCACTGCTCCGGCGTCTGGCCGGGGCGGGCATAGATCAGGTCGAACGACACCCGGCTGAACAGCTGTTGCGCCATGTCGAGCGCGGCCAGCGCCTCATCCGCGTTGTGGAGCCGGCCCAGAAACCGCAGCACATCGTCGTCCAGCGCCTGCACGCCCAGCGAGACGCGGTTGATCCCCGCCGCGGCCAGTTCGGTATAGTTGCGCGCCTCCACCGAGGAGGGATTGCCTTCCAGTGTGATCTCGATGCCGGGCGCAAAGCCCCACAGCTGCTCCGCCCGTTCCAGCAGCTTTGCCACCAGCGCGGGCGGCATCAGCGATGGGGTGCCGCCGCCGAAGAAGATGCTGTCCAGCGGCGCGCCGCCCGCATGTTCCGCCTCGAACGCCATGTCGGCCAGCAGCGCATCCTGCCACCGGGCGTGGTCCACGGAATCGCGGACATGGCTGTTGAAGTCGCAATAGGGACACTTCGCGAGGCAGAACGGCCAGTGGATGTAAAGCGCGCGGGCCATGCCCCGGTCTTACCCGCCGAACTGCTCGGCGACCAGCTTGGCAAAGGCATCGGCGCGGTGGCTGATGCGGTGCTTTTCCTCCGGGTCGATCTCGGCAAAGGTCTGCGTCGCCCCCAGCGGCACGAACACCGGGTCATAGCCGAACCCCAGCGCGCCGCGCGGTGGCCAGGTCAGCGTGCCATTGACGCGGCCTTCATAGACCGCGCTGTCCCCGTCCGGCCAGGCAATCGCCAGCACGCAGGCGAAGTAGCCGCTACGGTCGACGTCCGGGCCTTGCTCGGCCAGCAGGCCCTCGACCTTGCCCATCGCCATGTACCAGTCGCGCCCCGCCGGGCCTTCGAACCACTGCCGCTCCGCCCAGTCGGCGGTATAGACGCCGGGCCGCCCGTCCAGCGCCGCCACGCACAGCCCCGAATCGTCCGCCAGCGCGGGCAGGCCCGATGCCTCTGCCGATGCCCGCGCCTTGATCAGCGCGTTCTCGACGAAGGTCGTGCCGGTTTCCGCCGGTTCGGGCAGCCCCAGCGACCCGGCGGAAATGCATTGCAGCCCATAGGGCGCCAGCAGGGCCCCGATTTCCTTCAGCTTGCCCGCGTTGTGCGTGGCAATCACCAGCGTTTCGGAGCCCAGCCGCCGGGTCACTTGGCCACAGCCTCGCCCTGCGCGGAGAAGATCCGGTCGCAGCCGATGCGGGCCAGACGCAGCAGGCGCAGCAGGCCTTCCTCGTCATAGGTCGCGCCTTCGGCGGTGGCCTGGACTTCGGCAATCTGGCCGCCTTCGATCAGCACGAAGTTGGCATCGGCATCGGCCGAGCTGTCTTCGTCATAGTCCAGATCGAGCACCGGGTTGCCCTTGAAGATGCCGCACGACACGGCGGCGACCTTGCGGGTCAGCGGGTCTTCGGTGATCGCGCCCGCCGCCATCAGCTTGTCCACGGCGATGCGCAGCGCCACCCACGCGCCGGAAATCGCCGCCGTGCGGGTGCCGCCATCAGCCTGGATCACGTCGCAGTCGAGCGTGATCTGGCGCTCGCCCAGCTTCTTGAGGTCGGTCACGGCGCGCAAGGACCGGCCGATCAGGCGCTGGATTTCCTGCGTGCGCCCGCTCTGCTTGCCCTTGGCCGCCTCGCGGCTGCCGCGCGTGTGCGTGGCGCGGGGCAGCATCGAATATTCCGCCGTCACCCAGCCTTCGCCCTTGCCGCGCAGCCAGGGCGGCAGACGCTCTTCCACGCTGGCGGTGCAGATCACCTTGGTATGCCCGAACGACACCAGCACCGACCCTTCGGCGTGCTTGGTGAAGTGGGGTTCAAAGCTGATGGCGCGCATTTCATCAGGCGCGCGGCCGGAAGGTCGCATACAATTCTCCAGTTCCTCAGAACCGTCTGCCCTGAGCTTGTCGAAGGGCCGTCCTTACTTCGTTCGCCGCAGAAAGGAAGGGCGGTGCTTCGACAAGCTCGGCACGAGCGGCTTTCAGGACAGACCGAAACGCCTTAGATATAGCCGCATGGCCAGTCTTCCGATCACCGAACTCAACGCCCGCGCCCGCGAAATCTTCCGCCTCGCGGTGGAGGGCTACATCGCGTCCGGCCAGCCGGTGGGATCGCGCACTCTGGCGGGTGCGGGAGGCCTGAACCTCTCGCCGGCTTCGATCCGCTCGGTCCTGCATGAACTCGAAGGGCTGGGTCTGCTCGCCGCCCCGCATACCAGTGCGGGGCGGATGCCGACCGAGCTGGGGCTGCGGCTGTTCGTCGACGGGATGATGCAGGTCGCCGAACCGACGGCTGAGGAGCGCGCCGCGATCGAGCGGCAAGTGACCCAGCCCGGTCCGATCGAGGCGGCGCTGGCGGCGACCAGCGCAATCCTGTCGGACCTGTCAGCCTGCGCGGGCGTGGTGATGGTGCCGCGCCGCGACCCGCGCCTCGCGCAATTGCAGCTGGTTCCGCTCGCGCGCGACCGGGCGCTGGCGGTGCTGGTGGGGGCGGACGGCTCGGTCGAGAACCGGGTGGTCGAAGTACCGCTGGGCATTACCCCCGGCGCGCTGGAGCAGGCGTCGAACTACATTTCCGCGCATCTTGGCGGGCGCACCCTGACCGAGGCGGTGCAGGCGATTGCCGCCGAAATCGCCTCTGGCCGCAGCGCGCTCGACGCCGCCAGCCGCGATCTGGTGGAGCGCGGGCTTGCGGTGTGGAGCGAGGACGCCGCGCGCCGCCCGGTGCTGATCGTGCGCGGGCAGGCCAACCTGCTGGACGAAACGACCCTGACCGACCTTGAACGGGTGCGGCTGCTGCTGGAGGACCTGGAAAGCAAGCAGTCGGTCGCCGACCTGCTGGATTCCGCCCGCGAGGCGGAGGCAACCCGCATTTTCATCGGCGCGGAGAACCGCCTGTTCGCGCTGTCGGGCAGTTCGGTGATCGCCTCGCCCTATCGCGACCGCGATGGCCGGGTGGTCGGCGTGGTGGGGGTTATCGGCCCGACGCGGTTGAATTATGCGCGCGTAGTCCCCATGGTGGATTTTACCGCCCAGTCGCTGGGCAAGTTGATCGGATAACCGGAACTTTTTTGAACATGAGCGAAGATACCAAACCGCAGGGCGATCCCGCGGTCGAAGCCGAATTGAAGGGTGTGCCGGAAGACATGATCGACCGTGATGAAGCGGGCGCTGGCGATTCGCTGGGCGATGCGCTGGCGCAATTGCGCGGCGATCTGGAAGCGGCGAAGCAGGACGTGCTCTACGCCAAGGCCGAAACGCAGAACGTGCGCCGCCGCCTGGAAAAGGACATTGCCGACGCCCGCGCCTATGCCGCGACCGGCTTTGCCCGCGACATTCTCTCCGTGGCCGACAACCTGTCGCGCGCACTGGAAGCCATCCCCGCCGAGCTGCGCGAGGATGACAAGCTGAAGAGCCTGATTGCCGGGATCGAGGCCACCGGCCGCGAGATCGAGAAGGTGTTCGGCAACCACGGCATCACCCGCATTGCCGCCAAGGGTCTGCCGCTGGACCCCAACCAGCATCAGGCGATGATCGAAATGCCCTCTGCCGACGCGGAACCGGGCACCGTGCTGCAGGAACTGCAGGCCGGCTACATGATCAAGGACCGCCTGCTGCGTCCCGCCATGGTGGCGGTGGCGAAGAAGCCAGACTGAGCGGGATGTTTCCGGGCGCTCAGTAATCCGCGCCCGGAAAGTTCACCAGCAGGTCATAGGCGCGGGCGTCCGATATGCCCGCGACGGCATAGCCGCGCCGCAGCAGGAAGGCATGGCGGACGATCTCCGCCTGTTGCTCGATCCCATAGCGTTCCAGCGGCCAGCCGGGTTTCAGCGTGTAGTCATAGCGGCACAGCGGATGGCGGCGCAGCATCAGGTGCCAGCGGCCGCGCGTCTGGGTCTGCCAGACGTGGGTCATTTCGTGGATGAAATGCCCCTGCAGTTCGATCCCCGCCGCGCTGAAATCGTCGCAATAGCTGTCGGACGCGGGGTGAAAGTGCAGGTGGCCCATCGGCGCCATCGTCACGTGGCGGGGCTGGAACGGCAGCCAGCGCCGCCGCCGGATCCGCACCGGAGCGGGTTCCAGCGCGGTGCCGAACACCGACCGGACCAGCGCGGCCTCGCCATCGGTCAGCGGGCGTTCGCCCCCGGCCGGGCAATACGCATCCGGTTGGATCAGTGACCGCTCCCGTGGTCCATGCCCTCACCGTGATCCATCCCGGCCATGCCGTTGCCGCCGGTGCGGCTTTCGATCTTGAGCGGGGCGGACAGCTTGTCGCCATCGGCAAAGGTCAGCGTCATTTCCGCCGTCCCGCCCGCAACCAGCTTGGCGTCCAGATCGAAGGCCATCACGTGCAGCGCGCCAGGCTCGAACTTTACCGTACCGCCAGCGGGCACCTCGATCTGCGGAACCGGGCTCATCGTGCCACCCTTGGTCTCGTGCATTTCCGCCTTGGCCGCGCCGTCGATCGACACGGCGGCTAGCGCGCCCGGCTTGTCGCCGGTGTTGGTCAGCGTGAAATAGATCCCCGCCGGGTTGCCGCCCACCACCGGCAGGATCAGCCGCCCGTCGGTGACCGCCAGCCCCGGCTTGGCTTCGGGAGCGGCCGTCGCCTCGGCGGTTTCGGCGGGCTGCTGCTGGCAGGCCCCCAGCGACAGGGCCGACAGCCCCAGCAGGGCGGGAGCGAGAATCAGGCGGGCACGAACCACTGTTTTCAATCCTTTGCGGCACATTGCATAACGTCCGCACAGCTAATGCCGCGCTGCCCTTGTGCCAAGCAAAACCGCACCTATATCCGCCCATGTCATAGAGCCGCCAAGGCGCTTCGCCGGGACTGGGAAGCGCATCCGCGGTGTCACACACGACCTAAGGATGGGTAAGAGATGGGTAAAGTTATCGGTATCGACCTTGGCACCACCAACAGCTGCGTTGCTGTCATGGATGGGGGCAAGCCGAAGGTCATTGAAAACTCGGAAGGTGCGCGCACCACGCCGTCGATCGTCGCCTTCACCAAGGATGGTGAGCGCCTGATCGGCCAGCCGGCCAAGCGCCAGGCGGTGACCAACCCCGACAACACGATTTTCGCGGTGAAGCGCCTGATCGGCCGCCGCTTTGACGATCCCATGACCAAGAAGGACATGGAACTCGTCCCCTATACCATTGCCAAGGGCAAGAACGGCGACGCGTGGGTCACGGCGGGTGGCGAAGACTATTCGCCCAGCCAGATCAGCGCCTTCACGCTCCAGAAGATGAAGGAAACGGCGGAAAGCTATCTGGGTGAACCCGTCACCCAGGCGGTGATCACCGTGCCGGCCTACTTCAACGACGCGCAGCGCCAGGCGACCAAGGACGCCGGCCAGATCGCGGGCCTTGAAGTGCTGCGCATCATCAACGAGCCGACCGCGGCGGCGCTGGCCTATGGTCTCGACAAGAACGATGGCAAGACCATTGCCGTGTATGACCTTGGCGGCGGCACGTTCGACATCTCGATCCTCGAAATCGGGGACGGCGTGTTCGAAGTGAAGTCGACCAACGGCGACACCTTCCTGGGCGGTGAGGACTTCGACACGCAGGTCGTCGAATACCTGGCCGAGCAGTTCAAGAAGAAGGAAGGTCTGGACCTTCGCACCGACAAGCTGGCGCTGCAGCGGCTGAAGGAAGCCGCCGAAAAGGCCAAGATCGAACTGTCGAGCGCGCAGACCACCGAAATCAACCTGCCGTTCATCACCGCCCGCATGGAAGGCGGGGCGACCACGCCGCTGCACCTGGTCGAAACGATCACCCGCGCCGATCTGGAGCGCATGGTGGCCGACCTGATCAAGCGCACGATGGCCCCCTGCCAGAAGGCGCTGGCCGACGCTGGCCTCAAGGCTGCGGACATCGATGAAGTGGTGCTGGTCGGCGGGATGACCCGCATGCCCAAGGTGCGCGAAGCCGTGAAGGACTTCTTCGGCAAGGAACCGCACACCGGCGTGAACCCGGACGAAGTCGTGGCGATGGGCGCGGCCATTCAGGCCGGCGTGCTGCAGGGCGACGTCAAGGACGTGCTGCTGCTCGACGTGACCCCGCTGTCGCTGGGCATCGAGACGCTGGGCGGCGTGTTCACCCGCATGATCGACCGCAACACCACGATCCCGACCAAGAAGAGCCAGGTGTTCTCGACCGCCGAGGACAACCAGCAAGCCGTGACGATCCGCGTGTTCCAGGGCGAACGCGAAATGGCCGCGGACAACAAGATCCTCGGCCAGTTCGACCTGGTCGGCATTCCGCCCGCACGGCGCGGCGTGCCGCAGATCGAGGTGACCTTCGACATCGACGCCAACGGCATCGTCAACGTCAGCGCCAAGGACAAGGGCACCGGCAAGGAACAGCAGATCAAGATCCAGGCTTCTGGCGGTCTGTCGGATGCGGACATCGACCAGATGGTCAAGGACGCGGAAAAGTTTGCCGAGGAAGACAAGAAGCGCCGCGAACTGGCCGAGGCGAAGAACAACGCCGACAGCCTGGTCCATGCGACCGAGCGTCAGCTTGAGGAAAATGGCGACAAGATCGATGCCGCGCTGAAGGCCGAGATCGAAGCCGCCATTGCCGAAACCAAGACCGCCATCGAAAGCGGCGATCCGGCTGAAATGACCGCCAAGACCCAGGCCCTGACCGAAAAGGCCATGAAGATGGGGCAGGCGATCTATGAAAAGGAACAGGCCGCTGCGGCCTCGCCCGGCACCGATGGCCCCGCCGCCGATGGCGACGATGTGGTCGATGCCGAGTTCTCGGAAGTCGACGAGAACAACAAGGGCTGATGAGGCGATGAAACAGGCCGCCGCCGTGCCACGCAGCGCGGCGGCGGCCTTGTTTTAAGGGTGGGCCATGTCTCTGGATATCGACTTTTACGAGCTGCTCGAAGTGGAGCGCGGCGCGGACGACGCGAAGATCAAGTCGTCCTATCGCAAGCTGGCAATGCGCTGGCACCCGGACCGCAACCCCGGCGATGCCGAGGCGGAAGCCCGGTTCAAGGCGATCAGCGAAGCCTATGAATGCCTGAAGGACCCGCAGAAGCGCGCGACCTATGACCGCTACGGGCACGAAGCGTTCAAGAACGGCGGGATGGGCAATCCCGGCGGCGGGGCTGGCGGTCACGCGGGCGGCTTTTCCGACATCGGCGACATTTTCGAAACGATCTTCGGCAGCGCCTTTGGCGGCGGTGGCGGGCGGCAACAGGCCCGGCGCGGCGCGGACCTGCGCTATGACCTCGAAATCACACTGGAAGATGCGTTCCACGGCAAGGCCGCCGAAATCGAGATCGACGTGTCCGCCAAGTGCGAACCGTGCGACGGCTCCGGCGCGGAACCCGGCACCGGCACGCGTCGCTGCAACTTGTGCGGCGGCCACGGCCAGGTCCGGGCGCAGCAGGGCTTCTTCATGGTCGAGCGCACCTGCCCGACCTGCCACGGCCGCGGCGAAGTGATCGAAAAGCCCTGCCGCGCGTGCGGCGGGGAAGGGCGCGTGGACAAGCCGCAGACGCTGGAAGTGACCATCCCACCGGGCGTCGACACCGGCACCCGGATCCGGCTGGCGGGGAAGGGCGAGGCTGGCCCCTTCGGCGCGCCGGCGGGCGACCTTTACATCTTCATCCATATCCGCCGCCACGCCGTGTTCGAGCGGGACGGGACCACGCTGATTACCCGCGTGCCGATCACTTTCACCACGGCCGCGCTGGGCGGCGAGATCGAGATTCCGGGTCTGGACGGCGAACATCACACCATCGCGATCCCGGCGGGCATCCAGTCTGGCAAGCAGCTGCGCAAGCGCGGCGCGGGCATGCCCGTGCTGCAGGCACGCGGGCGCGGCGACATGGTGATGGAAATCATGGTCGAAACCCCGACCAAGCTGACCGCCCGCCAGAAAGAGCTGCTGCGCGAGCTGCAAGCCACCGAAACCGGCGAGGAATGCCCTCAATCCAAGGGCTTTTTCGACCGGATCAAGGAAGCGTGGAACGACCTGACCGATTGACCGGTCGTTCCACCTTCAAGGGATCAGGCCCGGCGCGGTTTCATGAACAGCATGAACCGCGCCAGTTCGAACCGGACCAGCAGCAGGTATAGCGCATGCAGCGCTACCAGCGGCAGGATCAGGTTGCCGAACAGTTCGTGGAGTTCGCTCAGCGGACCTTCGTCCTCATCCTCGCCGGTTTCGCCGTCCTCGGCGATGCGGGTCTGATCGGCGCGCTGTTCATCGTCATCGTCGTCTCCGTGTTCGCGCGCTTCACCGCGTTCGCCGTCCTCGTCGTGCAGGCGGATGCTCTGGCCGACCAGCGTGTCGCCCTGGTCCATGGCAATGCCCGTTCCGGCTGCCCCCGCGACCGAGGTCAGGATGGCCAGCACCAGCAGGCGGGAAATGATCGGGTGGCGTATGCCATCCTGCCCGCGCGGCGGGGCGGCGAGCGATGGCATCAGGCGGCGCAGCTCAAACCCGCGCTGGCGCAAAACGCCCAAAAGTAGTCGCACACCCAGCAAGGCCGCGACCAGGTAACCGGCCCACGCATGGACCAGCCCCAGTTCCTCGGCGGTGAAATAAGCCAGCAGGGTTATCCCGGCCAGCAGCAGATGGTAAAAACGCAGAGCTTTCATCGTGTCCTCGCGAAAGCCCCCTCCGCTTGTGCGCCTAGGCCGCGCTGGCGGGTAATTCCTTGATTGCGATCAAGATTGCGCCTTGGCGAGCACTTCCGCGCGCAGGCCCGCGACCAGCCCCGGATCGGTCCGCAGCCGGCTCTCCTCGGCATCAAGGATCGCCAGGAACGCCTCATGCTTGAAGCGCGCGACTTCCGCCGGATCGAGTTCCCGGCCCGGTGGCAGGGCCGAGGCGATCAGGTCGATCATCCGCTCGGCGCCGTGGAGCCGTCCCCAGAGGTAGTCGTTCTCCCGGTAGGCGCGGCTGAAGAACGCGCCGAAATTGTAGAACTCCACCCCGCGCAAGCTGGTCTGCGCGCCGCCTTCGCGGATGGCGTTGCAGTCTTCCGGTGAGATCCGGTCGACCTTGGCCGGTTCCAGCTCGCTGCTGCCCAGCCCGCGCAGCAGCGGCAGCGTGACCGTGTCATAGAAGGGAAAGCCCAGGTAGGTCAGCAGGATGCGCCGCCGCAATTCGCGCGGGAGCGGGGCAATCGCCTCGACCAGCAGCGCATCGACGACGAGGTCGGTCGCGGCCAGCTGGCGGCGGTTGGCCATCGTTTCCAGCACCAGTCCGGGCTGTTCGAGCACCTGCCGGGCGATGGCGTGGAAATCGCGGCCCAGCGCGCTCGTCGCCTCGCGATCGAAATAGAGCGCCAGCGCGCGATAAACCGCATCGCGGGCCGTTTCGCGCGCGCCGGGGGCGCTGGCCTCGATGTCCTCCCAGTCTTCCGACAGCCGCCGCGCCAGCAACCGCAGGCGGCGGATCCGGTAGCGCAAGTCATGGTCGCGGAAAAAGTCGATGGCCTGGGGCGAGGCGCCGCGCGACAGCGCGGAAATCCGGTCGAGCCCCTGCGCGGCCAGATGCGCCGCCAGCCGCTCCGCAATGGGCGCGGCCCCATGCGGATGGAGTTCGGGTACGGCTGCGTGGATATCTTCCGCCAGCGCGTCGACGATCCCGGTGAACTTGACCTGGCCATAGGCATGGTAGGCAAACCCGGCCCGCTCTGCCGCGGCCTGCTGCGCCTTGGCCCGCCACGCGCCGAGGCGCTTCACGGTTGGCCGGTCAAGGAACAGCGTGCGCCCGAACAGGCGTTCGACCGCTTCCTCCACTTCGGGGCGCAAGGCATCGATCATCTGGCGCAGCGCGATCAGCTCGCGTGAGCGGCGCTCGATCTCTTCCAGATTGTCCCGCACCGGCTGTTCGCGCGGGATCGACGAGAGCGAGCCGAAGATCACCGGGAAAAATCCCGGCGGGCGCGGATCGCCCCGGCGCAGGCCGCCCACCCGGTCTGGCCGGGGGTCGATGTAGACGAAGCGGCGATCCACCTCGCGCTGCGCGGGCCGGTCGCGCAGCACCTGCATGGCCTCGGCAAAGGGGGCGTTGACCAGCACCGACCCGTCGATCAGCGCAACCTGCTCGGCCGCGCCGCTGTGGCTGTGCTCCGGCATGATGCGCTCGACAAAGGCGGTGCGGCTCGGCCAGGCCTGCCCGCGTTCCTGCGCGAGGGCGTCGATCTCGGCCAGTTGCAGCGCCGGAAAGGCACCGGGAAAACTGGCCGTGGCGCGTGCGGCGAAGACCAGTTCAAGCGGCGCGGCCAGCTTTCCGCCGGGGGCCGCGGGCGTATCCGCCCGAAACCCGATCGACAGGCGGTGCTCGCTCTCCTCGGCCACGGCGGGGCTATGCAGCCGCAGCTTTTGCAGCCGCCCGCGAAAGTCGGTGGCGGTGACGAACAGGTCGAGCGGATGGCCCGGCGGCAGCAGCGGCGCACCGGTCGGACTGGTGGCCATCGCTTCCAGCGCCTCAGCCAGCAGGCGCGAGAAGCCCAGCCCGCCGAACGGCGGTTCGAACCAGCGCGACCGGATCAGGCGCGACAGCTTCGCGCGCACTTCGCCGCGCGTTTCCGGCGCAACGCTGGATGACACCGCGTTGCCGGGGCGCTTCAGCATCCAGTAGACCAGCGGCATCGCCCAGAACTTGGTGATGCGGGAAAGGGGCCGCGCATCGGGATCGGTCAGCACGTCGACATCGGCGCGTTCCAGCCAGAGGTCGGTCAATGGCTCCAGCGACTGGCCGGAATGGATCGCCTGCGCCAGGAAGACCCCGTTGATCCCGCCCGCGCTGGCCCCGGCGATGATGTCCGGCAGCACCCGCAGGCGCAGGCCGTGGTGGCGCTCGATGGTGTGGAGCAGCTTGCAATAGACCGCCTCGGTATCGCCCTCGGCCGGCGGGGTATCGTCATGCAGCGCGCGGCTGGCGCGGGCCAGTTTCCACAGCTCCTTGGTGACGCCGTGCATGTAGACGGCGAGGCTGACCCCGCCGTAGCACACCAGAGCGATGCGAAGTTCCTTCTGCCGCATGGATTTGCTTGTGGCAGATAATGATGAACGGTGCCAATCCATCGCGTGCGGGAAAATGCGGCGCGGCGTTGGCGGGGTTGGTAATGGGCTTGCGTTCCACTTTCGTTCCATTTATCGACCAGCCATGGCCAAGCCGAAACGCCGATATGTCTGCGCCGCCTGCGGCAGTGAAACCCACCGCTGGCAGGGGCAATGCCCCGATTGCGGGGAGTGGAACTCGCTGACGGAAGAAGCCCCGCAGACGGTGTTCTCGCAAAAGCATGACCTGTCCTCCGGCGGGCGCGCGATCCGGTTCGAACCGCTCGACGCGCCGGGCGAGATGCCGGTGCGGCGCACCACCGGGTTGCCGGAATTCGACCGGGCGCTGGGCGGCGGGCTTGTCCCCGGATCGGCGATCCTGATGGGCGGGGAACCGGGCATCGGCAAATCGACCCTGCTCCTGCAAGCCACGGCGAAGATTGCCATGAGCGGCGGCGCGGCGGTCTATATCAGCGGGGAAGAAGCTGCCGGGCAGGTGCGCTTGCGGGCTGAGCGGCTGGGGCTGGCAAAAGCGCCGATCCAGCTGGCGGCGGCAACCTCGGTCCGCGATATCCTGACCACGCTGGGCCAAATGGAGCCGCCCGCGCTGCTCATCATCGATTCGATCCAGACGATGCATTCCGACCAGATCGAAGGCGCTCCCGGCACGGTCAGCCAGGTGCGCGGCTGCGCGTTCGAACTGATCCGCTATGCCAAGGAAAACGGCGTCGCGCTGGTGCTGGTCGGCCATGTCACCAAGGACGGCAACATCGCCGGGCCGCGCGTGCTGGAACACATGGTCGACGTGGTGATGAGCTTCGAGGGCGAACGCAGCCACCAGTACCGCATCCTGCGCAGCCTGAAGAACCGGTTCGGCCCGGTCGATGAAATCGGCGTTTTCGCGATGGAGGGGCAGGGGCTGACCGAAGTGGGCAACCCGTCGCTGCTGTTCCTGTCCGGCCGCGAGAACCCGGTTGCGGGCAGCGCGGTGTTCCCGGCGATGGAAGGGACGCGGCCGGTGCTGGTCGAAATCCAGGCGCTGATCGTACGGCTCGCCAGCGGGGCCACCCCGCGCCGCGCGGTGGTGGGCTGGGACAACGGCCGCATGGCGATGCTGCTGGCCGTGCTGGAAGCGCGCTGCGGCCTCAGCTTTTCCAGCGCGGAAGTGTACCTCAACGTTGCGGGCGGTTACCGGCTGGCCGATCCGGCAGCAGACCTTGCGGTGGCCGCGGCGCTGATTTCCGCGCTGGCGGACAAGCCGCTGCCCGCCGACGCGGTGTGGTACGGCGAAGTTTCGCTGGCGGGAGAGATCCGCCCGGTCGCGCACTCCTCCATCCGCCTGCGCGAATCCGCCAAGCTGGGCTTTGCCCAGGCGTTCGGCCCCGGCGATGCGCCTGAACGGACCGATGGTGCGCGCTACAAGGGCCTGTCAGTCCTGCCAAATCTCGTTGACCGGATCATGGGCGGAACCTAGATTCGCGGGCATGACGGGTTTTGACATCGCCGTGCTGGTCCTGATCGGGATGGGCGCAATCACCGGGTTCCTGCGCGGCTTCGTGCAGGAAGTGCTGGCGCTGGCCGCGTGGGTCGTATCGATGGTGGCGATCCGCAACCTGCACACCCCGCTGGCGGAGGCCCTGATCCCCCATGTCGGCACCGAATCCGGCGCGGCGGTGCTGGCTTTCGCGCTGCTGCTGCTGGTGCCTTTCGCCATCTTCAAGCTGCTCGCCACCCGCATGGGCGAGGCGAGCCGCAATTCCGTGCTGGGTCCGATTGACCGGCTGATCGGGTTCGGGTTCGGCGCAATCAAGGGCGCGCTGATTACCGTGGTGGGCTTTTCGGTGCTGGTGCTGGGCTATGACACGGTCTGGGGGCCGGGCGGTCGGCCCGACTGGATCAAGCTGTCGCGCAGCTATCCCTTCGTCAACGCGGCCAGCGAGGAGCTGGTCCAGATGATCGCCGAGCGCCGCAAGGCCGCGGCCGAGGAAGAAGCCCGCCAGCTGAAGGAAGACGAGGCCCGCGCGGCCCGCAAGGATTGAGCTATGGCGTCGGCTGCGCGGCTCTATTCGCCCGAAGTGCTGGCGCTTGCCACCAGTCTGGCAAACTGGCCGCTGACGGCCGACCTGCCGCTGACCGGCAGTGCCCGTTCCCCGGCTTGCGGCAGCACGCTGACGGTCGCTCTGGCGCTTGACGATCACGGTCGCGTGGCCCGCATCGGCCTGAAAGCGCAGGCCTGCGCCATCGGACAGGCCGCCGCGGCCATCTTCGCCAGCCATGTCGTCGGGGCGGACCGCGCCGCCATCGCTCGAACGCTGGCCGCGCTCGAAGGCTGGCTCACCGCCAGCGGTCCACAGCCGGACTGGCCCGGACTGGACGCGATTGCCCCGGCGCGCGATTTCCCCGGTCGGCACGGCGCGATGCTGCTGCCGTGGCGCGCCGCGCTGGAGGCGCTTCCCACGGCCTGAAACCCTCGCTAGAGCAGGGGCAAAGCGAACTTATCGGGGGAATCCATGGTCGAACCGGCGCAGCACGTCGAACCAACCGCATCGGACATGCGGCTGGTCATTACCGCCTCGTCGATGGGGACGGTGTTCGAATGGTATGATTTCTTCATCTACGGCACGCTCGGGGCGATCCTGTCGAAGACCTTCTTCCCGACCGGCAACGCCACGCTGGAAATGCTGCTGTTCTGGCTGGTCTTCGCGGTCGGGTTCGGCTTCCGCCCGCTGGGCGCCGTGCTGTTCGGCTATCTGGGCGACAAGCTGGGCCGCAAGTATACCTTCCTTGTCACGGTGACCCTGATGGGCATCGCCACGGCGGGCGTCGGGCTGGTCCCCTCGGCCGACACCATCGGTTACTGGGCGCCCGCGATCATCATTATCCTGCGCATCCTGCAGGGGCTGGCGCTGGGCGGCGAATATGGCGGCGCGGCGATTTACGTGGCGGAACACGCCCCGTTCGAAAAGCGCGGCTATTTCACCAGCTACATCCAGGCCAGCGTGGTGGGCGGGTTCGTGCTCAGCCTGGTCGTGGTGCTGGGCTGCAAGGCGGCGATGAGCCCGGAAACCTGGAACGAATGGGGCTGGCGCGTGCCGTTCCTGCTCAGCCTCGCGCTGCTGGCCATTTCGCTGTGGATGCGCTTCAAGCTGTCGGAAAGCCCGGTGTTCCAGGCGATGAAGGAAGAGGGCGAGATCGCCGGCAATCCCTTCGTCGAAAGCTTCACCTATCCCGGCAACAAGAAGCGCATCTTCATCGCCCTGTTCGGCATCGCCGCGGGCCTGACCGTGATCTGGTACACCGCGATGTTCAGCGGGCTGTCGTTCCTGAAATCGGCCATGCACGTGGAGGATACCACGGCTGAAATCATCGTCGGCATTTCGGCGATGCTGGGGATGCTGTTCTACCTCTATTTCGGGCACCTGTCGGACAAGGTCGGGCGCAAGAAGCCGATCGTGATCGGTTACGCGCTGACGCTGCTGCTGCTGTTCCCGACCTATTGGTTCATGGGCTATGCCGCCAAGAACCCGGCGCAAAGCGCGGCGATCGAGTGGACGCTGCGCGGACCGGATTGCGATTACAATCCGTTCGCCACGGTGCAGGAAACCAACTGCGGCAAGCTGATGGGCGACTTCGCCGGCGCGGGGGCAACCTACACGCTGGAGCAGGGTGCCGCGCTCGAACTCGTGACGGCGGAGGGCAAGGCCTATCCGCTCGACAATCTGGACTGGACCGACGCCAAGGTGCGCAAGGCACAGATCGAGGAACTGGTCGGCAGCACGGTGTTCAACTTTGAAAAGCACAAGCCCTCGTTCACCCAGTCGGCCCTGATCGTCGCCGCGCTCATGGTGCTGATGGCGCTGTCCGCCGCAACCTATGGCCCCGTTGCCGCGCTGCTTGCGGAAATGTTCCCGCCGCGCGTGCGCTATAGCTCGATGTCGATCCCCTATCACATCGGCACCGGCTATTTCGGCGGGTTCCTGCCGTTCATCGCCAGCTACATCGTCGCGCGCACCGGCGATCCCTATTCGGGATTGTGGTACACCTGGGCGGTCGTGCTGATGGCGCTGGTGGTGGCGATGTGGGGCCTGAAGGGCGGATTGCCGCGCGACTATGCCGACGATGCGGCCTGACGCACCCACGTCACCCCTGCGCCTCTCGATCGATGCGTCTGCTCTGACCGCCAACTGGCGCGCGCTGGACCGGTTGTCCGGTCCGGCGCGGGCCGGAGCGGCGGTGAAGGCGAACGCCTATGGCGTCGGCGCGGCGCAGGTCGCGCCCATGCTGCGCGCGGCGGGCTGCGATGATTTCTTCGTCGCGCACTGGTCCGAAGTTCCCGAGCTGCTGGACCATGTCCCCGCCAGCCGGATCGCCGTGCTGCACGGTCCGCTGACTGCAGCAGATGCAGCATGGGCCTGCGCGGCGGGTGTGCGCCCGGTGATCAACTCGCTGCATCAGGCCCGTCTCTGGCAGGAAGCGGGGGGCGGGGCGTGTGACCTGATGGTCGATACCGGGATCAACCGGCTGGGCGTCAGCCTGGCCGATCTGTCCGATCCGCTGCTTGCCGCGCTCGACATCGACGTGCTGCATTCGCACCTCGCCGCGTCGGAGGAACCCGACAATCCGCTGAACGCGTCTCAACTGGAACGCTGGCAGGCCGCGCGGGCGGTGGTCCGCCACCGCCGCGCCGCCCTGGCCAACAGCGCGGGCATTGCGCTGGGCGGGGCCTTTCTGGGGGACCTGACCCGGCCCGGCCTCGCGCTCTATGGCGGGGTTCCATGTGCCGCGCTGGCCGGGGAAATCCGCCAGGTGGTCTGCCCGCAGGCCGCGATCATGCAAGTGCGCCAACTGCAGGCGGGGGACAGCGTCGGCTATAACGCCACCTTTACCGCAACATCGCCGATGCGGGTGGGGGTGGTCAGCATCGGTTACGCCGACGGCTATCTGCGGTGCTGGTCGGGCAAGGGGCTGATGCGCGCGGGCGGCGCCGACCTGCCGGTGCTGGGGCGGGTCTCGATGGACATGACCGTGGTGGACCTCGGCGCCGCGCCAGACTTGCGCGAAGGCGATTGGCTGGACGTGGCCTATGCCCTGCCAGAAGCCGCCGAACGCAGCGGGCTTTCGCAATACGAGCTACTCACCCTGCTGGGCCGCCGCTTCGCCCGCTGATCGCGGGGAATGCCCATCATCCAAAGCTTATGTTGCAATGCCGTTGCTGCAAGTGCTAACGTGCACAAAATTAGGCCTAGGGGATCAGGCATGAGCGAGGCTAAGGGCGAAACCGTCGTTATCAAGAAATACGCCAACCGGCGGCTCTATAACACCCAGTCGTCCAGCTATATCACGCTAGACCATCTGGCGAAGATGACCCGCGACGGCGTCGATTTCAAAGTCGTCGATGCCAAGAGCGGCACCGATATCACGCACCAGATCCTGACCCAGATCATCATGGACGAGGAAAGCGCCAGCGGCGAACAGATGCTGCCGGTGAATTTCCTGCGCCAACTGATCTCGATGTACGGCAATTCGATGCAGGGACTGGTCCCGCATTACCTCGAAGCGTCGATGGAAAACTTCCGCTCGAATCAGTCCAAGCTGCGCCAGGCGTTCGAGGACAGCCTGGGCAACAACCCGCTGGCCAAGCTGGCCCAGCAGAACATCGCGATGTTCAAGGCGGCCGCCACGGCTTTCATGCCCGCGCTGGGCGATGACAAGCCCAGCAGCCACGACAAGGAGCAGGACGACGAGATCGCCGCCCTGCGCGCGCAGATGGCGGAAATGCAAAAGCAGCTCGACAAGCTGGGGAAGTAAGCGCGGGCCTGCGCCATAGCGTTTGAACCCGGCGTCATGTCCCGCTAACAGCGCGGACATGACTCAAGCCAAAATTCGCCACGCCCTGTCCGTCACCCGCGAAGCCGATTTCGCCGCCTGGTATCAGGAAGTCATCGCAGAAGCCGAAATGGCCGAGGAATCGGGCGTTCGCGGCTGCATGGTGATCAAGCCGTGGGGCTATGGCATCTGGGAACGGATCCAGCACCTGATGGACGCCCGGATCAAGGCCGCCGGCGTGCAGAACTGCTATTTCCCGCTGTTCATCCCGCTGTCCTACTTCGCCAAGGAGGCCGAGCATGTTGACGGCTTTGCCAAGGAAATGGCCGTCGTCACCCATCACCGCCTGATCCAGGACGGGAAGGGCGGGCTGGTGCCCGATCCCGAGGCCAAGCTGGAAGAGCCGCTGATCGTGCGCCCGACCTCCGAAACGGTGATCGGCCAGGCGATGAGCCGGTGGGTCCAGTCGTGGCGCGACCTGCCGCTGCTGACCAACCAGTGGGCGAACGTCGTGCGCTGGGAAATGCGCACCCGGATGTTCCTGCGCACCAGCGAATTCCTCTGGCAGGAAGGCCACACCGCGCACGCCGACCGCGCCGACGCCATGGCCGAAACGCTGCGCGCGCTGGAAATGTACCGCGATCATGCCGAAAGCGATCTGGCGATGCCGGTGATCGCGGGCGAAAAGCCGGAGAATGAACGCTTTCCCGGCGCGGTCGCGACCTATTCGATCGAGGCGATGATGCAGGATGGCAAGGCGTTGCAGGCTGGCACCTCACACTACCTCGGCACCGGTTTCGCCGAGGCGGCAGGCATCAAGTACCAGGACCGCGAAGGCGGCCAGCAGCTGTGCCACACCACCAGCTGGGGCGTCTCGACCCGCCTGATCGGCGGCGTCATCATGACCCACGGCGACGATGACGGCCTGCGCGTGCCGCCGCGCATCGCGCCGCAGCAGATCGTGATCCTGCCGATGCTGCGCGATGATGACGGCGACGAAGCCCTGCTGGCCTATTGCGAGGAACTGCGTGCAGCCCTTGCCAGTCAGTGGGCGCTGGGCGAGCCGGTCCGCGTGCTGCTCGACAAGCGCGCGGGCAAGGCCACGCAAAAGCGCTGGGGCTGGGTCAAGAAGGGCGTGCCGCTGATCCTCGAAATCGGCGGGCGCGATGCCGCTGGCGGGCAGGTTTCCGTGGTCCGACGCGACCGCCTGTGGCGCGAGGACGGCAAGGTCAACTTCGTCGCCCAGTCGCGCGAGGAGTTCCTCGCCGCCGCCGTGGGTGAACTGGAATCCGTCCAGGCCTCGCTCCATGCCGAAGCGACCGCGCGGCGCGATGCGCAGATCCATCGCGGGGTGACCGACCTTGCCGGGCTGGAAGCATTCTTTGCCGAAGACAAGCGCTATCCGGGCTGGGTCGAGCTTGGCTGGTCGCGCCCGACCGGGGCCGCGCTCGACGCCGTGGTCGCCACGCTGAAGGCCTTGAAGCTGACCATCCGCAATACGCCGATGAACGCCGAGCCGGTTTCCGGCACCTGCCCGTTCACCGGGGAGCCCGCCGTGGAGCGCATCTATGTCGCCCGTGCGTACTAAATTTGCCGCGCTGCTGGCGCTCTCGCTCGCCAGCCCGCTGGCTGCCGCTGCGCCGGAAGTATCCGAAGCGCGGCTGCGTGCCGACGTGGAGCGGCTCGTGTCGTTCGGCACCCGCCACACGATGTCCGTGCAGGACGATCCCAAGCGCGGGATCGGTGCCGCCCGGCGCTGGGCGGAGGCAGAATTTCGCAAGACATCAAAGGCTTGTGGAAATTGCCTCGAAATCGTCTTGCCTGAGCGCATGGTCACGGCCGAGCGCGTCCCCGTGCCGACCCGCCTCGTCAATGTCGTCGCGATCCAGCGCGGCACCGAGCGTCCGAACGAGGTCGTGATCATCCAGGCGCATATCGACAGCCGCGCCTCCGATGTGATGAACGCCACCATCGATGCCCCCGGTGCGAACGACGATGCCTCCGGCACGGCGCTCGTCTTGGAAGCCGCGCGCGTGCTGTCGCAGCGCACGTTCCCGACCACCGTAGTCTATGCCGCGCTTTCGGGCGAAGAGCAGGGCCTGCTCGGCGGACGGCTGCTGGCCGATTACGCCAAGGAACAGGGCTGGACGGTCAAGGCCGTGCTCAACAACGACATTGTTGGCAATTCGCGCGGGTCGGACGGACTAATCGACGATGGCAACGTGCGCGTGTTCTCCGAAGGCCCGCGCGCCGATGGCGATGACCGCCTGCGCGCGCAGGCCCGCCGGTTTGGCGGTGAAAACGACAGCCCTAGCCGCAATCTTTCGCGCTATATCAATGATGTGGCCAGCACTGTTTCGACCGGTCTGAATGTCCGGCAGGTCTGGCGCGCGGACCGGATGGGCCGGGGCGGGGATCAGTTGCCGTTCCAGGAAGCGGGCGTTCCGGCGATCCGCTTCTCGGTTGCAGTCGAAGATTACGACCACCAGCATCAGGATTTGCGGACGGAGAACGGCACGGTCTATGGCGACACTATCGACGAGATGGACTTTCCCTATCTCGCCCGCGTCACGCGCCTGAACATCGCGGTGGCGGACCGCCTGGCGCGCGCGCCGCTGCCGCCCGTGACCTCGGCCGAAGCTGCCGTGCAGACTTTCACCACGGTCAAGTGGCAGCCTGCCGCCGGTGCGGTTGCCTACCACGTGTGGCGCCGCCGCACCGATGTGCGCGACTGGGGCGAACCGGTGCGGATCGACGATCCGGCCGCCACCTCGCTGAAGCTGGATGGCGTGCGCGGGGATGACTGGCTGTTCGGAGTCAGCGCGATTGGCGCAGACGGCACTGAGAGCCCGGTTTCCTCCGCCGTTCCCGGCGGCGCCTTCCTGCCGCGTGCGGGCTGAGCGGGTGGCCAGTTTCAAATCCTCAAAGGGCGCCAACACTCCCAAGGGAAAGCTCCCGCAAGGCCTGCCATCTCGCCAGCAGGTACTTGATTTCATATCAAATTCCGCCGAACCGGCCGGCAAGCGCGAGATTGCCAAGGCGTTCGGGCTGAAAGGGCAGGAGAAGATCCAGCTCAATGCGTTGCTGCGCGACATGGCCGATGAAGGCCTGATCGACGGCAACCGCACCGCCTTCCACCGCATGGGCGGCGTGCCCAAGGTGACGGTGCTGCGCGTGGTCGACATCGACGAGGGCGAGGCCGTTGCCGTGCCCGACAACTGGCAGCCCGATGATGCCACGCCGCCGCCGCGCGTCCGCCTGATCGAACGGGTGCGCGGGCAGAAGCCGCGCGGCAGCGCTGCCGTGAAAAAGGGCGACCGCGTGCTCGCCCGGACCGAAGAAACCGCCACCGGCTGGATCGCCTTTCCGATCAAGGTGCTGCCCGCGATGGCCGATCAGGTCATGGGCGTGGTGGAGATTGACGGCACCGGCAAGGGCTGGCTGGCCCCGGTCGACAAGCGCGAACGCCATGCCGCGCCCATCGCCGACCTCGGCGGGGCCGAAGCCGGGCAGCTCGTGTTGGCAGAGCCTGCCGGGCGCAGCCCGCGCGCGGGTGTGAAAGTCACCGCGATCCTGGGCGATCCGCTGGCACCCAAGGCGTTCAGCCTGATCGCTATCCACAAGCACGGCATTCCCAACGTGTTTTCCGGCGAGGTGCTGGAGGAAGCCCAGCTTTCCGCGAAACTGCCGCTCAGCGAGGAGCGGCGCGAGGACTTGCGGCATTTGCCCATCGTCGCGATCGATCCCAGCGACGCGCGCGACCATGACGATGCGATCTGGGCCGAGCCGGACGGCGCGGGCGGTTTTCGCGCATTGATCGCGATTGCCGACGTCAGCTTCTATGTCCGCCCCGGCAGCGCGCTCGACCGCGAGGCGCGCAAGCGCGGCAATTCGGTCTATTTCCCCGACCGGGTCGTGCCGATGCTGCCCGAAGTGCTGAGCGCCGATGTTTGCTCGCTGCGCGCAGGCGAAGACCGGGCGGCGATGGCCTGTCATCTCGCCTTTGATGCCACGGGCAAAGTGACGTCATGGCGTTTCACCCGCGCGATTGTCCGCATTTCCGAAGTGATCGCCTATGAGGAAGCCCAGCGGCGGATCGACGAGGGCGAGGCGGCGGACAATCTGACGCACCTGTGGGCCGCATGGCGTGCGCTGGAAGAGGCGCGCAAAGCGCGGGAACCGCTCGACCTCGATCTGCCGGAACGCCGTGTGGTGCTGGACGAGCAGGGCAAGATCACCCAGATCGCCCTGCGCGAACGGCTCGACGCACACCGCGTGGTTGAAGACTTCATGATCGCGGCGAACGTCGCGGCGGCGAAGGCGCTGGAAAGCAAGGTCGCCCCGGTGGTCTATCGCATCCACGAAACCCCCAACCGGGAAAAGCTGGTCGCGCTGAAGGATTATCTCGCCACGTTTGACCGCAAGCTGGCGCTGGGTCAGGTCATAACTCCAAGCATTTTCAACCGCTTTATCAAGGATATTGCGGACGAATCCGAAAAGGCGCTGATCATGGAGGCGGTGCTGCGCAGCCAAACCCAGGCCTATTACGGGCCGCGCAATGCGGGCCATTTCGGGCTGGCGCTGGGCAGCTATGCGCACTTCACCTCGCCGATCCGCCGCTATGCCGACTTGCTGGTGCACCGCGCGCTGGTCGATGCGTTCCATCTGGAGCAACCCGCACCCAGGGGCGATCTGCCGCCGTCGTCTGGCCTGTCCGACCGCGACCGAGCGGATCTCGGCCGGGTGAGCGAGGCGATCAGCGCCGCCGAACGCCGCGCCATGGAGGCCGAGCGCGAGACGATCGACCGCTACGTCGCGGCCTGGCTGGCCAGCCGGGTGGGCGAGGTGTTCGACACGCGCGTGTCGGGCGTCCAGAAATTCGGGCTGTTCGCCACGATCATCGGGCTGGGCGGGGATGGCCTCGTGCCGATCTCCACTCTGGGAGACGAGCGGTTCTCATACGATGAGAAGGCGCAAGTGCTGGTCGGTGACAGCAGCGGCACGCGCTATGCCATGGGCGACATCCTGCGGCTGCGGCTGGCGGAAGCCAACCCGCTGACCGGCGCGCTCAAGTTCGAGCCGGAGGACAGCCACGCCATCGAACCGCGCGGTCGCCGCCCGTTACCGCTCAAGCCGCGCGGCAAGCATCTGGTCGGAAAGCGCGGACGGCCGGGCAATATCCGCCATCAGGGCAAGCGGCGCTAGGCTCAGCAGAGTCGTTCGAGGTCGGCTTCGCCGATGTTGCCGGGAATGATGTAGAGCGGGCAGGGCAGCTGTCCGGCCGTGCCGGTAAAATGCTGCACCAGCGGGCCGGGGCCGCCACTGGCCGCCGCGCCCAGCACGAGTGCGGAGACTTCTGGGTGCTCGGTCAGGTATTCGCGGATCACCTGCACGCCGTCTCCCTGCCGCACCGCAATCGCGGGCGGATTGGGCGCATCGCCCATCAGGCTCCCGGCGGCCGAAGTCACCAGCGCTTCCGCGCGGGCGCGGGCTTCTTCCTCGATGGTGGCCTGCACACCGCTGAATGCAACGAACGGCTGGCGCGGGATGAGCGCAAGGAGATGCACCGTTCCGCCCGTGCGCGCGGCGCGGCGCGCGGCAAAGCGCAAGGCCACGCTCGCCTCGTCGGTTTCATCCATGATGACCAGATAGACGCGCATTCAGCCTCCCCTTGGGATTGACATATCCGATACAAACGTATTCGGCGCAAGCACCTTGCCCTGAGCGACCATTTTGGCCAGAGACGTAGCGTCAAACGCGCCCCCTCAAGAGGACCGGAACGAAAATCCATGCCGATCGAAATCAAGATGCCCGCGCTGTCGCCGACCATGGAAGAAGGCACCCTGGCCAAATGGCTGGTCAAGGTGGGTGACAAGGTGTCGTCTGGCGACATCATGGCCGAGATCGAGACGGACAAGGCAACGATGGAATTTGAAGCCGTGGACGAGGGCGTGATCGCCTCCATCGCGGTGGCCGAAGGGACCGAGGGCGTGAAAGTCGGCACCGTGATTGCCACGCTGGCCGGGGATGACGAAGGTGCCAGCCCCGCGCCCGCCGCCAAGCCCGCTGCTGCGGCATCGGCCCCGGCGCCGGTGGTTGCCGCCGCGCCTGCGCCGGCAGCCGCTCCGGTTGCCGCGCCCGTCAAGGCGAGCGGAGACCGCGTGGTCGCTTCGCCGCTGGCCAAGCGGATTGCCGCCACCAAGGGCGTTGACCTGGCGGGCATGAAGGGCAGCGGCCCCGGCGGACGGATCGTCAAGGCCGACGTCGAAGCCGCCACGCCCGGTGCAGCGCCCGCACCGGCGACTGCCACACCTGCCAGCACTGCGCCGGCTGCGGCCGCCCCGACCCCGGACTTCGGCATTCCGTTCGATGCGGAAAAGCTCAACAACGTGCGCAAGACCATCGCGCGCCGTCTGACCGAAGCCAAGCAGACCATCCCGCACATCTACCTGACCGTCGACGTGCGGCTCGACGCGCTGCTGAAGCTGCGCGGCGAGTTGAACAGGGCGCTGGAAGTGCAGGGTGTGAAGCTTTCGGTAAATGACCTACTTATCAAGGCCTTGGCAAAAGCACTTGAAATCGTTCCGAAGTGCAATGTCAGCTTTGCCGGCGACGAACTGCGCAAGTTCAGCCGCAGCGACATCTCGGTCGCGGTGGCCGCGCCGTCGGGCCTGATCACGCCGATCATCGTCGATGCCGGGGCCAAGACCGTCTCGCAGATTTCGAAGGAAATGAAGGTGCTGGCCGACAAGGCCCGCGAAGGCAAGCTGATGCCGCACGAATATCAGGGCGGCACGGCCAGCCTGTCCAATCTGGGGATGTTCGGGATCAAGCAGTTCGACGCTGTCATCAACCCGCCGCAGGCGATGATCCTGGCGGTCGGCGCGGGCGAGCAGCGGCCATACGTGGTCGATGGCGCGCTGGCGGTGGCCACGGTGATGTCGGTCACCGGCAGCTTCGATCACCGCGCAATCGACGGGGCGGACGGGGCGCAGCTGATGCAGGCGTTCAAGACCCTGGTCGAGCAGCCGCTCGCGCTGGTCGCCTGATCCGCCGGTGGCCGAGGAACTGGTCATCCGCGTCACGGCCATGCCGACCGACCTCAACCCCTACGGGGGCGTGTTCGGCGGCTGGCTGATGAGCCAGCTGGCGCTGGGCGCGGGGTCGCTGGCCTCGCGGCGCGGGCAGGGCAAGGCCGTGGTGGTCCATGCCACGGATTTCACTTTCCCCGGCGTGATGGCGGTGGGCGACGAGTTGTCGGTCTATGCCGAAGTGGTCGCCACCGGGACCACTTCGCTGACGATCGCCGCGCGCGGGGTCGGCCGGGAACGCAATGGCGAGGCCACGGTCGATGTGGCGCGCGGTCAATTCAAGTTCGTGCTGCTGGGCGAAGATGATCGCCCGCGCGCGGTCACGCAATCGGAGTAGGTATGGCTGATCAATACGATGTCGTGGTGCTGGGTTCGGGTCCTGGCGGGTATGTCGCGGCGATCCGCTGTGCGCAGCTGGGCCTGAAGACCGCGATTGTCGAACGCGAGAACCTGGGCGGGATCTGCCTCAACTGGGGCTGCATCCCGACCAAGGCGCTGCTGCGCTCGGCCGAAGTGTTCCACCAGATGAAGCACGCCAAGGACTACGGCCTCGCCGCAACCGGGATCAGCGCGGACCTCAGCGCAGTGGTCGCCCGCTCACGCGGGGTGGCCAAGCAGCTCAACCAGGGCGTCACGCACCTGATGAAGAAGAACAAGATCGCCGTCCACATGGGCGAGGGCCGACTGACCGCGCCCGGCAAGCTGGAAGTGACCGGCGCGAAAGGCAAAGAAACGCTGACGGCGAAGCACGTGATCATCGCCACCGGCGCGCGGGCGCGCGATCTGCCGTTCGCCAAGGCCGATGGCAAGCGCGTATGGACCTATCGCCACGCGATGACGCCGTCTGAATTGCCGAGCAAGCTGCTGGTGATCGGATCGGGTGCAATCGGAATCGAATTTGCCAGCTTCTACAATGATATGGGTGCCGAAGTTACCGTCGTTGAGATGATGGACCGGATCGTTCCGGTGGAAGATGCGGACGTTTCGAGCTTCCTTGAAAAGGCACTGGTCAAGCAGGGCATGACGATCATGACCGGGGCCGGGGTCGAGGCGCTGGACGTGACGCCCGCCGGCGTGAAGGCCAGGCTGAAGGACAAGGGCGGCAAGGTCACCAGCGCCGATTTCAGCCACGTGATCGTCGCGGTCGGGATCGTTCCGAATACCGAGAACATCGGGCTGGAGCAGCTCGGCATCAAGGCGGAGCGCGGGATTATCGCGATTGACGCCATGGGCCGCACCAACGTTCCGGGCGTGTGGGCCATCGGCGATGTCACGCCGGGGCCGTGGCTGGCGCACAAAGCCAGTCACGAAGGGGTGATCGCGGCCGAAGCCATCGCGCAGGCACTGGGCAACAAGGATGTCCACCCGCACGCCATGGACCGCCGCAACATTCCGGGCTGCACGTATTGCCACCCGCAGATCGCCAGTGTCGGCCTGACCGAAGCGAAGGCCAAGGAAGCGGGCTACACGGTCAAGGTCGGTAATTTCCCGTTCATCGGCAATGGCAAGGCGATTGCCCTGGGCGAGCCCGAAGGCTTCGTGAAGACGGTGTTCGATGCCGCCACTGGCGAGCTGCTGGGCGCGCACATGATTGGCGCGGAAGTGACCGAACTGATCCAGGGCTATGTCGTGGGCAAGACGCTGGAAACGACCGAGGCCGAACTGATGGCCACGGTGTTCCCGCATCCCACGCTGTCGGAAATGATGCACGAAAGCGTGCTGTCGGCCTATGGCCGGGCGCTGCACTTCTAGAATGGTGGCGGCCAGTCCCGCCTAGAAGGTGGGATTGGCCTTCCTGACCAGATGATCGAACACCGCGACGTGCAGCGGTTCCGCAAACGCGCAGCCGATCGCGGCGTTCGACTGCCAGCGGATCTCGGCTGAGAGCAGCTGCATCCCCGGAATGCGGATACGCAGCGGCAACTCGGTCGTGACGTTGGGAAACCACGCGATCCGGAAGCCTTGCGGAGACAGGTCGTCAAGCCGCACCATCCGCCACGGCCGGGTGCCCTGGCGCACTTCGCACAGCAGGGTGAGGGCGGCGCGCTCTTCGCGTGCGCGGGGCGGATCGCCGCTATTGTCGGCTGAAACGCTGGACAAGGAAAACTCCCGGTATTGATCGGACCCAAAGCGGAATCGCTGTCGCGCGATTCTCGTTGCAGCCAGCATTGGCGCACGCGGGGTTAACGATTGTCGAAGATCGGGCGCGGCAGAGGGGAAAAGACGCTTTCGACGTGACTTCAGCAGCTTGGCGGTGACGTCATGCCGTCCGAACTGCTGATTTTCGGGTCTGTTTAACATCGTATTTACCCTTATCGTCCAGTTAACCGCGACATGAGGTCGCAACTCTTCCAGAATCCGCACGCGGTGATCCGCGCATGCACGGCGCTGTTCCGGCTGCTGGCGATCGCACTGGCCGTCCTGTCCTTCGGATCGGTCGCCGGGGCGCAGACCGTAACCCGCTACACTAACACCACCGACAGCGCGGCGGGCGGGATCAACAGTTCGGCAACCCCGTGCACCAACACGTTCAAGCGCACCTTTTCGGTGGGGACGAGCTTCACCGTCGCCGACGTCAATGTCGGCGTGCTGGTGGCGCACACCTATCGCGGGGACCTGGCGATGTTCCTGCGCTCACCAGCAGGTACGCGCATCCAGCTGACCGACAGCGCCACCGCCGGGGCCGCGCAGAACTTCAATGCGCTGTTCGACGACGAGGCGAGCGCCGGCATTCCCACTTACACCGCCAATGCCACCGCCACCGCGACCACCAGCGTCCCGCCCTATGCCGCGACCTTCCGCCCGCTCAATGCCCTCAACGCGTTCGACGGGCAGAACGCATCGGGCACCTGGACGCTGGAAATCTGCGACCAGTATTCGGGCGATTCGGGCACCTTCTACCAGGCCGATCTCTACCTGACGCAGCCGCCGGCCAGCTATGCCGACCTGTCGCTGGGCATGACCGCCAGCAATACCGCGCCCTCGGCCGGATCGAACGTGACGTTTACCCTGACAGTCACCAACGCGGCGGCATCGCCCACCGCGGCCAGCGGCGTGACGGTTGCGGGCCTGCTGCCGCCGGGCCTGACCTATGTCAGCCACAGCGGAACGGGCACCTACAACAGCGCGACCGGGCTGTGGTCGGTGGGTTCGCTGACGGCGGGGCAGAGCCGCTCGCTGAGCATCGTCGCAACGGTCAATGTCGGGGCGGGCACCAGCATCGCCTTTGACGCCGAGGTCAGCGCATCGTCGGTGGTCGATTTCGATTCGACGCCCGGCAACGGCTCCACCACCGAGGACGACGATGCCTCCGTCACACTGGCCGTGCCGGGCACCCGCACCGCCGGTACGCCGCCGATGCTGATCTGCCCGAACGGGTCGAGCCTGTTCGACTGGGACAGCCAGAGCTGGGCGGCCGGGAACACCACGGGCAGCTACAGCCTAGCCGGGTTCGGCTCGATCGGCTTCACGATCGTCAACCCCGGCCTGTTCCTCAACAACGCCACGTACGGCGGGCAGTCCCCGGCGCTGACCAACGCGATCACCGGCGGGCTGGCCGTGCCGCAGATGGCACTGATCCAGCTGGTCGATCTGCCCAGCCGGAACACGGTGGTTACCTCCACCATCGCGCTGGGCAACGTTGCGGAAGGCGCGCAGTTCACCATTTTCGACGTCGACTTTGCCGCCAACCAGTTTGCGGACAAGGTAACCGTCACCGGCCGCCTGAACGGCGCGACGGTGTTGCCGACGCTGACCAACGGCATTGCCAACTATGTGATCGGCAATTCCGCCTATGGCGATGCGCTGTCGACGGACACCCAGGCCAACGGCAATGTGGTCGTCACGTTCGCCGCGCCGATCGACACGATCGTGCTGGAATATGGCGACCATGCGCTGGCACCCGGCGATCCGGGCCAGCAGGGGATCGAGATCCACGACATCACCCTGTGCCGCCCCAGCGCCAGCATCAGCGTGACCAAGGTCAGCGCCGTGATCAGCGATCCGGTCAACCTGGCCAGCGCGCCCAAGGCGATACCCGGTGGTGTCATGGAATACTGCATCCTGGTCAGCAACACCGGCACGGCGACGCTGACCAACGTGACGGCAACCGATCCGCTGCCGCCCCATGTCACATATGTGCCCGGCAGCCTGACGTCCGGCCCCAGCTGCGCGGCCGCGACCACCGCCGAGGACGATGACGCGACCGGTGCCGATGAGGGCGATCCCTTCGGAGCCGGAATCAGCGGCACCACGATTGGCGCTGCAGCCGCCACGCTGACCGGTGGAGCCAGCTTCGCGATCAAGTTCAGAACCACCATTCAGTAATATATTTCTGATATTTAGATGATCATTCTCGGATTGATTCGAGCAAGCCGATGCAAGGTTCTGGATATGGCCGAGCGAGCAAATCCGCCGGCATCTGACGCCCTTCCTTTAATTTCTTCCGAAACCACCGTTCTTTGAATGATTTCAAGGTGGAATTGGGGGTTCGTTAACCACTTAACCCTATGGGAAACAGCATGAAACAGGGTCACATCACCATTCTTCGCCTAACCTGTGCGGTTACCGCCGGGTTTACGTTTGCCATCGTTCCCCAGGCCGCGCAGGCCGCCGGGGTGCTGGCGGGCACTTTGATCGAGAATACCGCTTCGGCGACGTACTCGTCCGGCACCGCCAGCGGGTCGGTTTCGTCGAACACCGTCACCGTCAAGGTGGACGAGCTGCTTGACGTCGCCGTCGCCGGGCTGACGACCACGCCCGTCACGGCGGGATCGACCAGCGTGGTGCTGGAATACTCGATCACCAACACCGGCAACGGTGGTGAGGCCTTCAACGTGACGGTCGATCCGGCCGTGGCGGGCAACGGGTTTGACGCGGTGGTCCAGACCATCGCCTATGACAGCAACGGCAACGGCACGTACGATGCGGGCGTCGATACCGCGATCACCAATGGTGGCGCGACGTCGAGCCTGGCGGCCGATGCCTCGCTGAAGGTGTTCGTGATCGTCACGCTGCCCGCCGGGGCCACCGATGGCCAGAGCAGCCAGGTCCGCCTGACCGCCGACGCGGTAACCGGCACCGGCACGCCCGGCACCGTGTTCACCGGGCAGGGCGAGGGCGGCGGCGACGCCGTGGTTGGCGCGTCCGGCGCGAGCGACAACGCCACCGACCAGATGATCGCCAGCCTGGCGACAGTCGCGCTGGCCAAGTCGGCTTCGATCGTAGACCCGTTCGGCGGTTCGCAGCCGGTTCCGGGCGCGGTCATCACTTATACCCTCGTCGCCACGGTGAGCGGCACCGGCCAGGCCGAGGGCCTGCACGTAACCGATATCATCCCGGCCGGCACGACCTACCAGGTCAGCAGCCTGAGACTCGACGGCGCAAGCCTGACCGACGCGGCCGATGCGGACGCCGGCGTGGCCGGTGCCAGCGGCATCGACGTGGATCTGGGCACTGTTGCCGGTGGGACCACCAAGACCGTCAAGTTCGACGTCAAGATCAACTGAGGAGCAGCGCCATGAAGGCCAACTGGATCGCTTCGTTCATCGGCATGACCGCATTCGCGGCTTGCGCCCTGACCACCCCGGCCCTGGCCGTGGCCAACCCGCAGCCGGTCGAACTGATCGGCGACGTGAAGGTCGAGAAAGTCGTGGTCGAGAACGGCAAGGAAACCCGCAGCTGGATCAAGCCGCAGGTCGTCGTGCCGGGCGACCGGCTGACCTTCTCCACGCAGTATCGCAACACCAGCACGGACAAGGTCGACAACTTCGTCGTGACCAATCCGATCCCGGCGGGCGTGATGCTCGCTCCGGACGGCGCGGCCACGTTCGACGTGTCGGTCGACGGCGGGAAGACCTGGGGCAAGCTCGGCGCGCTCCAGGTCGCCGATGGCAAGGGCGGCCAGCGCGCCGCGCTCCATTCCGATGTCACGCACGTCCGCTGGACGCTGCCGGTGCTGAACCCCGGCACGACCGGGACGCTCACCTACAACGCTATCGTCCGCTGACCAGCGGTTGAACCGCCGCGGCCCCAGGGCGGAAGGGATCGGGGCCGAAACTGAACTATGGGGACCATGCAATGAATAAGTCAGTGAGACTGCTGGGAGGAGCCGGGGCGATCGCCCTTGTTGCCCTCGGCGCGAGTCCTGCGCTGGCGTCGGGTACGCTGGCAGGATCTTCCATTACCAATACCGTGACCGTCAACTATCAGGTGGGCGGGATCAGCCAGACCTCGACCGGTGCGAGCGATACCTTCACGGTTGACCGCAAGGTCGCGTTCGTCGTCGCCGAAAGCGGCGACATGACCACGACGACCGTTTCGCCCGGCCAGGAAGCCGCGGTGACGACGTTCCAGGTGACCAACCAGTCCAACGCCACGCTCGATTTCGCGCTGGCGGTAGCCCAGGTGGCGACCGGCGGATCGGGCGCCCACACCGGGACCGACAGCTTCGACACGAGCAACGTCGCGATCTATGTCGATACCAACAACAACGGCGTCTACGATGCCGGCACCGACCAGCAGGTGACCTACCTGGACGAGCTGGCGCCGGATGCCAGCAAGACGGTGTTCGTGCTGGCCGACATTCCGCTCAGCCTGACCAACGGCGCGTTCTCGGCCCTGACCCTGACCGCGACCGCGCATGGCAGCGCCACGGCGTCGAGCGGGACGGTCGGTTCGCTGGATGCCGTGCTGGCCGAAACCACCGGCGCGAATACGTCGGGTATGGATACCGTGTTCGCCGACGCCCAGGGCGCAACCGACGCGGAAGGCGATGGCAAGCATTCGGCCAAGGACGACTTCACCGTCTACACCGCCTCGCTCACCATCACCAAGACCAGCCGCCTGATCAGCGATCCGGTGAATCTGACCACCAACCCCAAGGCGATCCCGGGTGCAGTCATCGAATACTGCATCATCGTCGCCAACGCGGGCGGTAGCCAGACCGCGACCGACGTGGCCATCTCTGACCCGTTGCCGGGTGAGGTGACCTACATCACCAGCAGCACCTATCTGAACGGATCGGTCACGGGCGGCGCTTGCAACGAGGACGGCAGTGCCGGCGGCTCGTTCGCTTCCAACACTGTCAGCGGCACGCTTTCCAGCGTGGCCGGCGGCGAAACCAAGACGCTGCGCTTCCGCGCAACGATCAACTGACGAAAGTGGCGGAGCAGGACGGCACAGCCGGCTGCTCCGCCATTTACAGACAAAACCATGGTCGCACCCAAATCCATCAGCTCTGTCATCGCCGCCCTGCTGCTGGCGGTCATGCTGCTGATCGCGCCTGCATCGCAGGTGCGGGCGCAGACCATTACCAACATTGCCGGGGCGAGCTGGTCCGAGCAGGGCCGCGATTTCTCGGTCCGTTCCAATCCGGTGGCGATCGAACTGGCCCCCGTCGGCGGCGGGACGATCGACACGTTCGTGCCCAAGGGCAATGGCGGCCAGCAACTGGCCTTCAACCCCTCGCGCTGCGGCGGTGCCACCGTGACCGTCCCCGGCGGACTGGACGGCAACACTGTCGTCGCCTCGCTTGAACAATCGACCACGCTGAAGATCGGCACCACGCTGTTCTTCCGCCTGGTCGCACCTGCTGCCAACACCAACCCCAATGCCATCGACAGCGTCACCGCGACCCTGACGACCGCATCGGGCGACCGTGAACAGCTGCAGGTGTTCGAAACCGCGTCCAACAGCGGTGTGTTCATTGGCGCGATCCCGACGGCCGCGATCCCGCCCAGCCCGGTGCAGGGCGATTGCCGCCTGAGCGTTTCGCCGGGCGATACGATTTCCATCGAATGCGTGAAGACCGGCAACACCAATGTGCTGGCCACCGCGCAGGTCGAAGTGCTGGCCGATCCGTTCGGGCTGGTGTTCGACAGCGAAGACGGTCGCCCGGTTGATGGCGCCCGCGTCTCGCTGGTCGATGCCGCCACCGGCGCCCCGGCTCGCGTGTTCGCGGATGACGGGGTGACCCCCTGGCCGTCGAGCGTCATTTCCGGCCAGCCGATCACGGACGGCGCGGGCAATGTCTGGCCGATGCTGCCGGGCGAATACCGTTTTCCGCTGGCGCCGCTGGGCCAGTACCGCCTGGTCGTCGCGCCGCCCGCGCCCTATAGCGCGCCGTCCGCCACGACGCTGCCGCAGCTGGCCGGCCTGCGCCGCCCCGATGGCGGTCCGCTGGAACTGTCCGATGCTTCGTGGGGCCGCGCCTTCGCGCTGACGAGCCCGACCCCGGTGCGGGTCGACATTCCGGTCGATGCGCCGCCGGTCTCGGTCGCGCTGACCAAGTCCGTCTCGCGCCCGCTGGCGCTGCCGGGCGATGTCGTGTTCTACACCGTCACCGCCCGCAACCCTGATATCCGCACCAAGCGGGCCGTCACGCTGGTCGATACGCCGTCCGCGCTGCTGCGCCTGCGGGCCGACACGGTGCGCCTTGACGGCGCTGCTGCGCCGGGCGCGGTCCGGGTCAGCGCCGATGGCCGCGTGTTGACCGTCGTGCTGGGCGACGTCGCCCCCGGCGCGGTGCGGACCGTTACCTATGCCATGACCGTGCGCGCCGATGCCCCGGCGGGCCAGGCGCTGAACCGCGCGGTCGCCACCGATGCGCTGGGGCGCAGCTCGGTCGCCAGCGCGATGCTGCGGATCGGACAGGACAACCTGGCCGCGCGGATGACGCTGATCGGGCGGATCACCGATGGCGGCTGCGATGCCAGCGCCGAGCCGGTCGGCATCCCCGGTGTCCGGCTGGTGCTGGAAGATGGCAGCTTCGCCGTGACTGATGCCGATGGCCGCTATCACTTCGACGCCCTGACGCCCGGCACCCATGTCGTGCAGGCGCTCAGCAACACTCTGCCCAAGGGCGGCGAGTTCGTCGATTGCGCCCGCTCCACCCGCAGCGCGGGCAGCGCCAGCTCGCGCTTCGTGATCGGGCAGGGGGGCAGCCTGGTCGTGGCCGATTTTTCCGCCACGCTACCTTACAAGCTGGCCGCAAAGCGCTCTGATGAAACGAAAAAGCAGGATGAAAAGGCCGCTGCGGCAGAAGATCGCGCGGCTGCGGGTGGCGATACCGACTGGATGGCGCTGGGCGATGGCCCGACCGAGTTCCTGTTCCCCGCCCTGGACCACAACCCGCGCGCGCCGGCCGTGCGCGTGGTGGTGCGCCACCGCGCCAACCAGACGGTGGAACTGCTGGTCGATGGCCAGCCGGTCGACAAGGTGGCCTTCGATGGCCTCAAGAAGTCGCCGCGCGGCTTTGCGGTCAGCGTCTGGCGCTCGATCCCGCTGGAAGGCGACGTTACCCGCCTGACCGCCCGCGTGATCAATGCCGATGGATCGGTTGCCACCGAACTGCACCGCCCGGTGCATTACGCTGCCAAGCCCGCGCGCGTGGAATGGCTGCCCGCGCAGTCGCGCCTGATCGCCGACGGCACCAGCCGGCCGGTGCTGGCGCTGCGCATTCTCGACCGCAATGGCCGCCCGGTGCACGATGGCATTTCCGGCGAGTTCAAGCTGAGCGCGCCCTATGAAAGCGCCGAGGCGCTGGACCTGATGCAGTCGCGCGCGCTGTCGGGGCAGGGCCGGGCCGCGCCGCGCTGGGTCGTCAAGGGCGATTCCGGCATCGCGCTGGTCGAACTCGCTCCGACCATGGTCAGTGGCAAGCTGCACCTCGACTTCACCTTCACCGACGATACCCAGCGCCGCCGCCAGCAGCTGGACGCGTGGGTCGTGCCGGGCGAACAGCCCTGGACGCTGGTCGGCCTGGCCGAAGGTTCGGTTGGCGCGCGCACTGTGGCGGACAACATGCAGCGCACCGGCCGGTTCGACAGCGACCTGGGCCAGAACGCGCGCGTCGCGTTTTACACCAAGGGCCGCGTGCTGGGCCGCTTCCTGCTGACCGCGGCCTATGACAGCGCCAAGCAGCGCGACGACCAGCGCCTGCTCGGCGTGATCGATCCCAAGGCCTATTACACCGTGTTCGCCGATGGATCGGACCGCCGGTTCGATGCCGCCAGCCGCGAAAAGCTCTACGTCCGCATCGAAAGCGCCGCGTTCTATGCGCTCTATGGCGATTTCGACACCGGCTTCGACCAGACCCAGCTGGCCCGCTATCAGCGCGCCGCGACCGGGTTCAAGGCCGAAGCCAACGTCGGCGGCTTCCACGCACAAGGCTTTGCCGCGAAGATCGCCTCGACCCATCGCCGCGACGAGATCCAGGGCGGCGGGATCAGCGGTCCCTATCGCCTCTCCAGCCGCGCGATCATTGCCAACAGCGAACAGGTCAGCATCGAAGTGCGCGATCGGTTCCGCTCCGAAGTGCTGGTCAGCCGCCGCACCCTGTCGCGCTTCATCGACTATGACCTCGACCTGCTGGCCGGGACCATCACCTTCAAGGAACCGGTGATGAGCCGCGATGAAGCGCTCAACCCGCAGATCATCGTGATCGACTACGAACTCGACGAAACGGTGCGTGGGGGAGAGATCAACGCGGGCCTGCGCGCCGACTATACCAACGCCAACGGCAAGCTGCGGATCGGCGCCAGCGCGATTACCGATACCGGCGCCAGCGCGGGCAACACCGTGCGCACCAACCTGGGCGCAGTGGATGCACGGCTGCGTCTCGGCGAAAACACCGAACTGCGCGCCGAAGCGGGGATGAGCTTTGCCAATGGCGGCAACGCCAGCGCCTGGCTGGTCGAGGCCGAGCACCATGACGGCAAGCTGGACGTGATCGCCTATGCCCGCTCCGCCGCGGCCGATTTCGGCGTCGGCCAGATGAGCGGCGCGGAACGCGGCCGCCGCAAGATCGGCGTCGATGCCCGCTATCAGGTCAATGAGGCACTCGCGCTCACCACCAGCAGCTGGCACGATGACAGCCTGACCGACGCGGCCAGCCGCACCGCGGTGCAGCTCGGCACGCTCTATCGCTCCAAGCGCACGGATGCGCGGCTGGGCGTGGCGATGATGCGCGATCAGCTTGCCGATGGCACCACCGCCAATTCCACCGTGCTGGAAGGTGGCGTTACCCAGCGCCTGCTTAACAACAAGCTGGAAGTCACCGGATCGACCAGCATCGCGCTCGACAACGCGGAATCGATCGACCTGCCGGAACGTCACCGCCTGACCGCCCGTCTGGCGCTGACCAGCGCGGTCAAGCTGGTCGGCAGCTATGAAATCGCCAAGGGCGCGGATCTCGATGCCCGCACCGCGCGCGTCGGGTTCGAACTGATGCCCTGGCACGGCGCGCGGGTGCTCTCCAGCGTCGGCCAGCAGGCAATCACCGAATATGGCAAGCGCAGCTTCGCCGCCTTCGGCCTCGCGCAGTCGCTTGAGGTGACGAAGACCCTGACCATCGATGCCACGCTGGAAAGCAGCAAGACCCTGGGCGGCATTGACGCGGCCCGTCTGGTCAACCCCGCGCATCCCGCCAGCAGCGGCGGCGCGCTGGGCGAAACCGGCACCGTGGCCGAAGACTTCACCGCAATCACGCTGGGCGGTTCGTGGCGCAAGGATCGCTGGACCAGCACCCTGCGCGGCGAATGGCGCGATGGCCAGCTGGCCGACCGCAAGGGCGTGACCTTCGGCACGATCCGCCAGCTGGGCGAGGGCAGCATGGTCGGTTCGGGCGTGATGTGGACCCGCGCCAGCACCGCCACCGGCATGAGCAGCGAGATCCTCGACGGGGCCGTCGCCGCCGCCTATCGCCCGGCCAAGTCAGCCCTGGCGTTCCTCGCCAAGGCCGAATTCCGCAGCGATGCCGTGACCGGCGCCGTCGCGGGCGAGGCCGGCCCCGCCGGGCGCAGCGCACTGACGGTGAATGGCGATGCGAAATCCCGCCGCGTGATCGGTGCGCTCTCGGCCAACTGGTCGCCCAAGGGCACCGTCGATGGCCAGCGCGTCGCCCGCCATGAGTTCGGCCTGTTCGCCGCCGTGCGCCACAATTTCGACCGCTATCAGGGCTTTGACCTGGCGGGCACGACCCTGATCGGCGGGATCGACGCGCGCCTTGGGCTGGGCGAGCACGTTGAAATCGGCGGGCAGGCCACCGTTCGCCGCAACCTGTCAGACCACACCACCAGCTTCGCCTTCGGCCCGCAGATCGGGATCAGCCCGACCAGGGACGTGCTGCTGACCGTGGGCTACAACATCTCCGGCTTCCGCGACCGCGACTTCTCCGCCGCGCGCAGCACCGACAAGGGCCTGTTCGCGACCCTGCGAATGAAGCTGGATACCGATACGCTGGGCTTCCTGGGTCTGGGCCGCCGCTGAGCCGCAACCGGCTGATCCCGATTGCCTATCCACCGTCATGGCCTTAGCCTTGGCCGTGGAGACAATCGGAGGATTCCCAAGATGCGTATTCGACTGTTCCTGGCCGCTCCGCTCGGCGCGCTGGCCCTGGCCGCATGCAGCGACCCGGCAGAAACCGGCAAGTCTGCGGACGACGCGATGACTGCCCCGGAAGCAGCGCAAACCGATCTCGCCGTGGAACCCACCGGACCGAAGGTCGACGTCAATCTGCCCGAAACGCCGATGACCAACACCCCGGCGGAAGGCGCGAAGGCGCCCTGACCGGCCACCCCGGCGAGCGGTCAGCGCAGGCCGTTGGCCAGCTCGTCGCGGAACTTCGGGTGCGCCAGCGCGATCAGCGCGTCGGCGCGCTGGTGAACCGACTTGCCGCGCAGGTCGGCCCAGCCGTATTCCGTCACCACGATGTGGGTATCGTTGCGCGGGGTCGTCACCGGGCCGTCCAGAGTCGACACGATCCGCGATACCGTGCCGCCGCTCGCGGTGGACTGGCAGGCGATGATTGACTTGCCCCCGCGCGATGCGGTGGCTCCACGCACGAAATCCAGCTGGCCGCCCGATCCGCTATACTGCCGCCCCAGCAGGTGCTCCGAATTGCAGGCCCCGCCCAGATCGATCTGGAGCGTCCCGTTGACCGAAACGACATTGTCGTTCTTGGCTATGTGGCGCGGATCGTTGACCAGGTGGACGGGCAGCGAATGGAACGCCGGGTTGTCATCGATGAAGTCATAGAACGGCGCATCGCCCATCGCGAACGTGAACACGCTGCGCCCGCGATAGGTCGTCTTGGCCTGATTGGTCACCGCGCCGCAGCGGATCAGCCGGACCAGCGCGGGGGTCAGCAGCTCGGTATGAATGCCCAGGTCCCGGCGGTCCTCCAGCCGGCTGCAGACAGCGGCGGGCAGCGTGCCGATGCCCATCTGCAGGCAGGCGCGATCATCGATCATGCCGGCGATGATCGCGGCAATCGCCTCCTCCTCGGCGCTCGGCTGGCCGGTGGAGATTTCCGGCAGCGCCTGATGGTGCTCGACGATGGCATCCACTTCCGAGACGTGCAGCAGCGATTCCCCGAACACGCGCGGCATCGCCGGGTTCACTTCCACGATCAGCCGCCGCGCACTGCGCGCCGCGGTAGAGGTGTAATCGTTGCTGGTTCCGAACGTGAACCAGCCGTGCCGGTCCATTGGCGAAACGGTGGTGATGCACACGTCAAGGTCCGCCTGCTCCGCCAGCACGCGGGGCGAAGCACTGAACGCCACCGGCACGAAATCGATCGGCCCATAGCCGCTCCGCCCCGGATCGCCCTTGATTAGCGCCCGTTCGATCCCGCTCAGGAACATGCAGCGCGGGGTGACCCGGTCCAGCAATTCCCGCCGCAGCACGGTCTTGCCCGCCGCCTCCAGCGAATGGAAATACCACAGCTTCAGATCGCCGATCCCCGCCGCCTCCACCCGCCGCGCCAGCGCGCCGAGCAGGGCAGGGGGCTCAGCCACAGCCATGCCCATGGCGACGTTCATCCCCGACGCGATCCCCGCCACCGCCGCATCGGGCGTAGTCAGCTTCGCGGCATAGAGGTCTTGCGGGGGCATGGGGGCTTCTTCCAGATCGGGTGACATCGACGGCTAGCGCATCGCGGCTGCAACGCTAGTCCTTAGCCGAACGACTGCCAACCGGCGCGGCACTCGTAGTTCTACGAGATGGCGGCATGTTGCTGTTTTGATGAACTTAACTTCATGCCACCGGAAATCATCGCCCTCATCGCCAAACCGCATTTGCTGATCCTGTTGCTGGCAGTTGGAGCCATTTCAGGGATGCTGGTTGAACGCATCGCCAACAAGCTGCGCTGGCAGAGATGGCGGCAACGCAAAGGCGCGGGCCCCGCAAAGTTTCGGAAGAATACTCCGCCTCCGCAGAAGTGGGCAAGGCCGGAAACCTACCTGAAACCCGATCAACCCGATGCGGCCGATCAACTGCGGATTGTGATGGGGGCGGATTTCGCGATTCAGCCATTGTTGAACAAAAGCGAAACCAGAGTTTTCAAGGAACTGGACAAGTACGTAATCGCCCGCAATTCGGATTGGCAGGTGATGGCCCAGGTTTCACTGGGAGAAATATTGCGCAGCAAGGACGCTGCCGCCTACCGATGCATCAATTCGAAACGTGTCGACCTGTTGCTGGTGGATGGCTCTTGCACGCCGCGCCATGCAATTGAATATCAAGGCACCGGACACCATCAGGGGACGGCTGCGGCGCGTGACGCGGTCAAAAAGGAAGCCCTGCGCCGTGCCGGGATTGGCTATCACGAAGTGGTTGCCGGACATACGACGCCAGTTGAACTACGCCGACTGGTGGAAAAGCTGGTCCAATGTCCGGTGGGTGAGCGATAACTGCAATATGGCGGACAGGGTGGGATTCGAACCCACGGTGAGCTTGCACCCACGGCGGTTTTCAAGACCGCTGCCTTAAACCACTCGGCCACCTGTCCGGTCTGGCGCGGCTAGCGTGCCTTTGGGCGAATGTCACGCCCTTTGCCGTTTCCATTCCGGCGATGCTGTGCGAAAGATCGCGCATGGGTCTGATGCGCAATCTGAAATTCGCGGTGCCGCTGGGGCTGGCCGCGCTGGTGTTTTCGCCGCCAACGGCGCCGGTCGCGGCGCAGACGTATGACGAGGCGGGGTTTCAGGGCTACCTCCAGCTGCTCGCCGCCCGCGCGCGGGGCGAGGGGGTGAGCGAGGCGACGATTGCGCGGATGACCAGCGGGTTGACGCTCAACCAGCGGGTGATCGCGCTCGACCGGTCGCAGCCCGGCTCCACTCCGGGCACGCCGCCCGCGCTGGCACCCTATATCCGCACCCACGTTGACGCCGCGCGGATCGCTGGCGGGCGGGCGATGCTGCAGAACGTGGCGGGCATCGTGCCGGGGATCGAGGCCGAATATGGCGTGCCCGCGCCGATCATCATGGCGATCTGGGGGCATGAGACCAATTACGGGCGCTACAAGGGCGACTTCGATCTAGCCCGCTCGCTCGCCACGCTGGCCTTTGAAGGGCGGCGGCGCGAGCTGTTCGCCAGCGAATTCATCGCGCTGCTCAAGATGGTGGACCGGGGCGTCCCGCGCGAGCGGCTTTATGGCAGCTGGGCGGGGGCGTTCGGCAATCCGCAGTTCCTGCCCAGCGTCTACTTGCGCCTTGCCCGCGATGGCGACGGGGATGGCGATGCCGACATCTGGAACGACCGCGCCGATACGCTGGCCTCCATCGCCAACTACTTCCGCGATTCCGGCTGGCGCACGGGAGAGCCGTGGGGCGCGAAGGCGATGGTGCCCGCCGGGTTCGATGCCACGCCGGTTGCCACCCGGCTGGATTCGCCCAGTTGCCCGCGCGTCCATGCGCGTCATTCAGCCTGGAAAACGGTGGCGGAATGGCAGGCGCTGGGGGTGCGCCCGCTGCGGCCGATGCGGGCCGATACGCTGGCCACGCTGATCGAACCGGACGGGCGCGGCAATTCCGCATTCCTGTTAACCGGGAATTACAGGGTTATCCTGCAATACAACTGCTCGAACTACTACGCATTGTCCGTGGGGTTATTAGCAGATGAGATTGCCCGTTAACCGAAGCCTGCCGTTCATGGCCCTGATCCTGCTTGCCGCGTGTGGCGGCGGAGGGGGCGGCGCGAACGATCTGCCGCCACCGCCGCGCGCCAGCGGTCCCGCCGGGGATTACCCGATGGTGCTGGGGCCGACGTATACGGTGGAAGGCGTCAGCCACACCCCGGCCGACGTGATGAACTATGATGCGGTGGGCTATGCCGGCGTGGCCGCCGATGCGGGCGCGGGCGTATCATCCTCGCACCGCACCCTGCCGCTGCCGAGCTATGTCGAGGTAACCTCGCTCGATACCGGCAGGACGATCCTCGTCCGGGTGGAACGACGCGGGCCGATGACGAACGCCCGGCTGGTGGACCTGTCGCCCGCCGCCGCCGCGCAGCTGGGTCTGACTGGTGGCAAGGCGCCGGTGCGGGTGCGCCGGGTCAATCCGCCTGAACAGGAGCGCGCGCTGCTGCGCATGGGCCAGGCCGCGCCCGCGCGGATGGACACGCCGCAATCGCTGCTGGGCGTGCTGCGCCGCAAGCTGGACGGACCGGGCCTGCCGGCACTACAGCCGGCGGCGACGCCAGTGCCGGTGCCGACACCCACGCCCTCGACTGCGCCGGTGGCAAAGCCCGCGCCCAAGGGCAAGATCCCGCGCGTCGCCCCCGAAGCGCCGCCAGCGGTGGAGCGGATCACGCCGCCGCCCGCCATGCCCGCGAATGCTTTGGTAGTGCAGGTTGGCGCCTTTGGCGACCGTGCCCGCGCCGATGCCGTGGCCAAGCGCTCCGGCGGTCAGGTCAGCAAGGCCGGATCGGTCTGGCGCGTGCGGATGGGGCCATTCGCGTCACAGGCCGAAGCCCAGGCCGCGCTGGCGAAGGCCAAGGCGGCAGGGTATAGCGAGGCGCGAATCCAGCGCGCCAACTGACTCGCCCCTGTGGCCGGGCCGGGCGCGTTTCCGGCCCGCCTCAGGAGTGAACTTGGCCAGGAAAACCGTGCTGTTGCTGCTGGCGCTGCTGCTGCCTGCCGGAGTGGGGGCCAGCGGTGCGCCCATGCCGCTGCCGGCCGCCGTCCAGCAGGCTCCGGTCGCCTTGCTGATCGATCTCAGCGCCGGCCAGACACTCTATGCCCGCAATGCGGAGCGGCGCCTGCTGCCCGCGTCGATGACCAAGGCGATGACCGCGCTGCTCGCGTTCGATCTGATCGCGGCGGGCCAGCTGGATGAGAACGCCGAAGTCACCGTCCGCCCGGAAACCGCCGCGCAGTGGGCGGGGCAGGGGACCAGCCTTTACCTCAAGCCCGGCCAGAAGGTGCGCGTGCGCGCGTTGCTGCTGGGCGTGACGACCGTGTCCGCCAACGATGCCTCGGTTGCGCTGGCCGAAGCCGCGCTGGGCAGCACGGCGGCATGGACGGCGCGGATGAACCAGCGCGCCGCCAGCCTGGGGATGCGCGGCAGTGCGTTTCACACCCCCAACGGCTGGCCCGACGGGGGCAAGACCTATGTCACCGCGCGCGACATGGTCCGCCTTGCACGGGCGCTGATCCACGAGCACCCGCAGCTCTACCGCCGCTATTTCGGCCACCGCGCAATGGACTGGCAGGGGCAGCGTTTTCCCAACCACGACCCCTTTGCCGGGGTCGTTACCGGGGCGGACGGGATCAAGACCGGCCACACGCGCGAGGCGGGCTACAACTTCCTTGGCGCGGTGGAGCGCGACGGACGGCGGCTGGTGCTGGTGGTGGGCAGCGTGCCGAGCTACGCCGGACGGGCCGAAGCCGCGCGGGCGCTGGCCGAATGGGGCTATGCCGCGTGGGACAGCCGCCCGTTCGTGGCGCAGGGCCAGGTGATCGGCCGCGCGCGGGTCCAGGGCGGTGCGGCGCGCAGCGTTCCGCTGGCGCTGGCCCGGCCCTTCAGCCTGACCGTGCCCAAGGGCACGCAGCCGCGCATCGCCACCCGCATCGTCTATGATGGCCCCGTCCCCGCGCCGATTGCCAGCGGCACGCCCCTGGGGGCCCTGGAAGTGCGGATCGACGGGCGGCCCGCGCATTTCCTGCCGCTGGTCGCCTCCGAAAGCGTCGGTCGCGCCGGGCCAATCGACAGGCTGGTCAATGGGCTGCTAGGGCTGGCGGAATGACCAAGGGGAAATTCATCGCGCTTGAAGGCGGGGAAGGGGCGGGCAAGTCCACTCAGGCCCGCCTGCTGGCCGAAGCATTGCGCGCGCGCGGGCTGGACGTGGTGGTCACTCGCGAGCCGGGCGGCACCGCCGGGGCCGAGGCGATCCGCGCGCTGCTGCTGGGAACCGAGGGCGAGGGCTGGCACCCGCGGGCCGAGGCGTTGCTGTTTGCCGCCGCCCGCTCTGACCATGTCGAGCGCCTGATCCTGCCCGCGACCGAGCGCGGGGCGTGGGTGATCTGCGACCGCTTCGTCGATTCGAGCCGCGCTTATCAGGGCGGGGGCGGGGGGCTGTCCGACGCGGAGGTGATGGACCTGCACCGGATTGGCAGCGGCGGCTTGCTGCCCGACCTTACCCTGCTGGTCGAAGTCTCGCCCGAAACCGCGGCAGCCCGGCTGGACTTGCGCGATGCGGGCAATGCCGACCGGATCGGCGGACGCGGCGCGGACTATCACGCCAAGGTCTCCGCCGCCTTCGCCCGCTTTGCCGAGGCGGAACCCGCACGCTTTGCCCGGATCGATGGCAATGGCAGCGCCGAGGACGTCCACCGCGCCGTCATGGCCGCACTCGCGGGCCTGCTGCCATGACCCTGATCGGCCACGACAATGCCTGGCGCAGCTGGCGCGACGCCATGACGTCAACCCGGATGCACCACGCCTGGATTCTGGCCGGAATGAAGGGGGTGGGCAAAGGGCTGTTCGCCCGCGCCGCCGCTGCCGAACTGGTACGCGAGGCGGGCGTCCCCCAGCCCGATCCGGCCAATCACCCCGACATCATCGTGCTGGACCACCTTCCCGCCAACGAGACGGAGGAGGAGAAGAAAGCCGAGGGCAAGCCCTATGCGGTGAAGCGCAACATCACGATCGACCAGATCCGCCGGATGCAGGGGCGGCTCAATACCCGCCCGACGCTGGGCAGCCGCCGGGTGGTGATCATCGACCCCGCCGACAGCCTGGAAACGGCGTCGTGCAATGCCTTGCTCAAGAGCCTGGAGGAACCGCCCGCCGGCACATTCTTCCTGCTGGTCGCGCACCGGCCCGGACGGCTGCTGCCGACGATCCGCTCGCGCTGCCGCACGCTGCGGTTCGATCCGCTGCCCGCCGACGCGATCGACCGCATCCTGCGCGCCGAAGCGCCCGAGGCCAGCGCCGCGACTCGCGCTGCGGCCCTGGCAGCGGCGGAAGGATCGCCCGGCGCGGCGCTGGACTTTGTGGCGCAGGACCTGGGAGCGCTGCACACGCTGATGCTGCGGATTCTGGCGGAAGGCGACCACGGCTTCACCCTGCGCGGCGCGCTGGCCGAGGAAATCGGCGCGCGGCCTGACCGGGAGCGGCAGGTGGCCGTGTGCGAGCTTGCCCGCGCGGTCATCGCGGCGCAGTTGCCGCTGGGGGACCGCGCCCGGCAGGCCCGCGTGATTGCCGCGCACGGCGAACTCGTACGGCTGGGGGCGCAGTTGCCGACCTACAACTTCGATCCCGCCCTGGTGGCGATGGAAATTGGCGGGTTGCTGGCATCGGCCGCGATGCCTAGAGAGGCGGCTCACTGACCATTTGCGAAAGACCTGCCCCGGCCATGGCCGAACCGTTCTATATCACCACCGCGATCAGCTATCCCAACGGCAAGCCGCACATCGGCCATGCCTATGAAGCGATTGCCGCCGATGTCATCGCCCGCTTCCAGCGCCAGCTGGGCCGCGACGTGCGGTTCCAGACCGGGACTGACGAACACGGGCTGAAGATGGCGCAAAAGGCGCGCGACCTGGGCATCACGCCAAAGCAGCTTGCCGATGAAATGTCGCAACATTTCATTGATATGTGCGATGCACTGAATGTGTCTTATGATGTGTTCATCCGCACGTCCGAACCGCGCCACCATGCCGCGACGCAGGAACTGTGGCGGCGGATGGAGGCCAATGGCGATCTCTACCTCGACCGCTATGAGGGCTGGTACTCGGTCCGCGACGAAGCCTATTACGACGCTAGCGAGCTGGTCGACGGGGAAGGGGGCGAAAAGCTCTCGCCGCAGGGCACCCCGGTGGAGTGGACGGTCGAGGAAAGCTGGTTCTTCCGCCTGTCGAAGTATGCGCAGCCGCTGCTCGACCTGCTGAACGCCAACCCGGATTTCCTGCAACCCGACAGCCGCCGCAACGAAATCCTGCGGTTTATCGAAGGCGGGCTGCGCGATCTGTCGGTATCGCGCACCAGCTTCGACTGGGGCATCAAGGTGCCGGGCAGCGACGGCCACGTGATGTATGTCTGGGTCGATGCGCTGACCAACTATATCACCGGCCTGGGTTTCCCCGATGAAACAGGCGATTACGCCAAATACTGGCCAGCCAACCTGCACCTGATCGGCAAGGACATCGTCCGGTTCCACGCGATCTACTGGCCGGCCTTCCTGATGAGCGCGCAGCTGCCCGTGCCGCAGCGCGTGTTCGGCCACGGCTTCCTGCTCAACCGCGGGCAGAAGGAATCGAAATCGCTCGGCAACGTGACCGATCCGATTGCGCTGGCGGAGCAGTTTGGGGTCGATACCCTGCGCTATTTCCTGATGCGCGAAGTCGCCTTCGGGCAGGACGGCAGCTATTCGCCCGAGGCCATCGTCACCCGCGCCAATGCGGAACTGGCGAACAGCTTCGGCAACCTGGCGCAGCGTTCGCTGTCGATGATCTTCAAGAACCTTGACGGCAAACTGTCCGCCGATCAGCCGCTGACCGACGCGGACCGCGCCTTGCTGGCCGAAGTGGACGCCGGTGTCGCCGCGCTGAAAACGGCGTTCGAGGACCTGGCCTTCAGCGACGGGCTCGACAGCTGGATGCGCGCCGTGTTCGCCTGCAACCAGTATGTCGACGAACAGGCCCCGTGGACCCTGCGCAAGACCGATCCGGCGCGAATGGAAGCCGTGCTGATGGTGCTGCTGCGCGCCGTGCGCACGCTCGCGATCGCGGTGCGTCCGGTGGTTCCCGCCTCGGCCGACAAGTTGCTCGACCAGCTCGGAATTGCTGCCGATGCGCGCGATTTCGCGGCGCTGGGCAACGCCCAGTGGTTCGAACAACTGGTCGCGTCCGGCTTTACCGTGGCGCAGCCGGTCGGCGTGTTCCCCCGGCTTGAACTGCCTGCCGAGCCGGCCTGATGCTGATCGATTCCCACTGCCATCTTGAATACAAGGGGCTGGTCGAGGATCAGGACGCCGTGCTGGACCGTGCGCGCGCCGCCGGGGTGGGGGGCTTTCTCTCGATCTCGACCCGGCAGCGCGAATGGGCACAAGTCGTCGCCACGACCGAACGGCACGATGACATCTGGGCCAGCGTCGGCATCCACCCGCATGAGGCCGATGGCCACGCCGACCTCGGCGAAGCGGCGCTGCTGGCGGCGGCCGAGCATCCGCGCGTCATCGCCATCGGGGAAACCGGGCTCGACTACTATTACGATCATTCGGACCGGGCGATGCAGCAGGCGCTGTTCCGGCGCCACATCGCCGTCTCGCGCCAGACGGGGCTCCCGCTGATCATCCACACCCGCGATGCGGAGGCCGATACGGCCGCGATCCTGACCGAGGAAATGGAGCAGGGGGCCTTTCCGGCGCTGATCCACTGCTTCACCGCCTCGGCGGAGTTCGGGGCGAAAATGCTCGATCTGGGCCTGACGATCTCGATTTCCGGCATCGTGACATTCAAGAATGCCAAGGACTTGCAGGCCGTAGCCGCGCAGGTGCCTGAAGACCGGCTGCTGGTCGAAACCGACGCGCCGTTCCTGGCGCCGGTGCCGCACCGGGGCAAAGTCTGCGAACCGTCGTTCGTGGCCGATACCGCCCGGTTCGTGGCGGAACTACGGGGCACCAGCGCCGAGGCGCTAGCCGAGGCGACCACCGCCAACTTCCTGAAACTGTTCAGCAAGGCGCGGCTGTGAAGCTGATCATGCTCGGCTCCGGCACGTCGACCGGCGTGCCCCGGATTGGCAACGATTGGGGCGATTGCGATCCGGCCGAACCACGCAACCGCCGCACGCGCGCATCGATCATCGTCGAAAGCGCGGCCGGCAACCGCCTGCTGGTCGATACCTCGACCGATTGCCGCGCACAGTTGCTGGCCAACGACATCGACCGGATCGATGGCGTGTTCTGGACCCACGATCATGCCGATCATTGCCACGGCATCGATGACCTGCGCCCGTTCCGCTATGGCCGCGCGGGGCCGATCCCCGGCTATGCCGTCGATGAAACCGCGCGGCGGCTGCGCCAGCGCTTCGGCTATGTCTTTGCCGGGCAGTTCGGCTATCCCACGATCATCACGCTGGAAACGCTGGACCGGCTGCGGATGTGCGCCGGGTTTGGCGTGGGCTGGTGTCAGATGCCGCACGGCCACGCGCAAAGCACCGCGTTCCGGTTCGATGCGGACGGAAAATCAATCGGTTACGCGACAGACTTCAGCGAAATCACTGGAGAAATGGTCGATCTGCTCTACGGCGTCGATCTGCTGGTATCGGACTGCCTGCGCCGTGAACCACACCCGACGCACGCCCACCTGGGCATGGCGCTGGAACTGATCGAGGCAACGCGGGCCCGCCGGGCCGTGCTGACGCATCTCGACAAGAGCCTGGATTATGCCACGCTCAGCGCGGAAGTGCCGCCGCACGTAACGGTCGGGCATGATGGCTTGCGGGTAGAGCTATGAACACGCTGGTCTCGCTGATCGTCGCTGCTGCATCGCTGTTCCTGGCGGTGCGCGCGCTGCGCGGCGAAGGCCTGAGTTTCGAAAGCAAGGCGCGGATGGCAGCGGCCTGGGCAGTGATCATCTTGGTCGTCGCGTTCGTAGCCAGCCGCGTCATGGGGTGATGGGGCTCACCCGCCCCGCCAGACCGGTCCAGCATTTAACATAATATATATTATCAATCCAACGGAGTGTAAGCGGGTGGATTCTATCTGGAAGTGCGAA
>VFQS010000142.1_pt1 | contig 96232 bp, 168 predicted proteins | sample 3512361 | NCBI WGS metagenome assembly VFQS01 (sample SAMN10412375, study PRJNA504923) | tailings metagenome | isolation source: Relicate 1 Philex TSF3 active mining | place: Philippines | reverse complement strand
AGGTGTTTATGTCCCTTTTACAACGTCGCATAACATATAAGCCATTTCATTATCCGGAAAGTTATAATTACTGGCTAAAACAGCAGCAGGCACATTGGCTATCTTCTGAGGTCACTCTCAATCAAGATCTTCTTGATTGGAATATGAATTTAACACCATCAGAAAAGTCTGTTATTGGCGGCATTTTAAAAGGCTTCACTCAAACCGAAATATTTGTTAATGATTATTGGTCAAATAAAGTAGCTCGTTGGTTTCAGCATCCAGAAATTGTTATGGCCGCTACTACAATGGCTGCATTTGAAACCATACATACACAAGCTTATTCTTTACTTGATGAAACCCTTGGTTTTGAAAACTATGAAGCATTTCTTACAGAGCCAACCATTAAAGCTAAAATTGAACGTCTTGTAGAAATAGAAGAAATTGATTTAACACAAATAACTCCGGAAAAGAAAATGGCTATGGCAAGATCTTTAGCTATATTCTCAGGATTTACAGAAGGAGTTAGTCTTTTTTCTTCATTCGCCGTTCTTTTACATTTCTCCCGTTATAACAAGATGAAGGGTATGAGTCAGATAGTTACTTGGAGCATTAAAGACGAGACATTGCATTCAGAGTTTGGTTGTTATCTTTTTCGTAAGTTTATTGAAGAAAATCCGGAAATTTGGACAGATGAATTTAAAAAGGATATATATCAAGCGGCACGTGATACAGTAGCTCTTGAAGATGATTATATAGACAAAGTATTTGAGAAGGGCGATATAGAAGGTCTTACCAAGGATGATTTAAAGAATTTTATTCGTCAACGTGCTAATATGCAACTTGGTAAACTTGGTTTAAAACAAAACTGGAAGAATGTAGATAAAGAAGCATTGAAGCGTATGGAATGGTTTGATGCTATTGGTGCTGGAGTTAGGCTTGATGATTTCTTTAGCGTTAAACCAACTGACTATTCTAAAGGTGTTGTTAACTTTGATGATATGTTCTGAAAGAAAATAATATGAAGACATTAGAACAATTAAAAGCAGAAGGTGAAGCTCCGGAATGGTTAACGAGCGATGCATTACAAATGTTATATGGTGGTTATCTTTGGAATGATGAAACTCCAAAGCAAATGTATCATCGTGTAGCCAAGAGTGTTGCAACTTATCTTAAGAAGCCAGAACTTGAATCAAAGTTTTTTGATATAATTTGGAAGAATTGGTTATGTCCTTCTACTCCAGTATTATGCAATGCTGGAACTGATAGGGGATTGCCTATTAGTTGTTTTTCATCATATATGGCTGATGATACGTATGAAATTCTTGAGACTTTACAAGAAGTAGCGATGTTGTCTAAGTATGGTGGAGGAACGGCTATACACGTTAATGATGTTCGTCCAAAGGGTGCCTTAATTAGTAAGGGTGGTCATTCAGATGGTGTAGTTCCATTTCTTAAAATGGCAGATAGTGTTATTCTTGGAATATCTCAGGGTTCAACTCGCAGAGGTGCTTGCGCTGCATATATTGATATTGAGCACGGCGATTTTGATGAGTTTTTACAATCACGTAGACCTACTGGAGATGTTAATCGTCAATGTCTTAATTTGCATCACGGTGTATGCGTCTCAAATGCCTTTATAGACAAAGTAAAAGCAGGAGACCCAGAGGCACGTAGACGTTGGAAAGAATTGATTAAAAGCCGTGTAGAGACCGGCGAGCCTTATATTTTCTTTACGGACAATGCTAATGATCAAGCCCCGGCCGTTTTAAAAGAAACCGGGATTAAATTAAAAGGATCAAATCTTTGCTCAGAAATCTTCCTTCCTACAGATAAAGATCATACATTTGTTTGTTGCCTATCCTCCCTTAATCTTGCAAGATGGGATGAATGGAAAGATACAGATACAGTTCAACTTTCCGTATGGTTCCTTGACGGAATAATGGAAGAATTTATTGACAAAGCTTCTAAACTTCGTGGCTTTGAAAGAGCTCTAAGATTTGCAACAAAATCAAGAGCTTTGGGTCTCGGCGTTCTTGGTTTACATTCATATTTCCAAAAGAATATGATTGCATTTGACAGCCTACAAGCTTATCTTGAAAATAAAGTTATCTTTAAAAAGATTAGAGAACAAGCAGAATTAGCAACGGCAGTTCTTGCTGCTGAATATGGAGAGCCAGAATGGTGCAAAGGACATAATAGAAGAAATTCAACGCTTCTTGCTGTAGCACCAACTGTATCTAATTCTTTAATTGCTTCTAACGTATCTCAAGGCATTGAGCCCTGGATTGCAAATGCATTTGCTCAAAAGAGTGCAAAAGGAACGTTTGTAAGAAGAAATCCAGAGCTTGAGAAGTTTCTTAAAAGTATTGGACAGGACACAGATGAAGTTTGGGGTTCAATATTAAAGAATGATGGTTCAGTTCAGCATTTAGAATGTTTAACGGCTGAACAAAAGGAAGTCTTCCTTACAGCAAGAGAATTAAATCAATTTTCAATTGTTAAATTGGCGGCTGATAGACAAAAATATATAGATCAAGGACAAAGTATCAATATATTCTTCCCAGCCAATAGCGATCCAAAATATATTAATCAAGTTCACTTAGAGGCTGCTGTAAGTGGGTTAAAGAGCCTATATTATCTTAGATCTACGTCTGTTCTTAAGGCGGATCAAAATAGTAATGCGGTCTATAAAAGAGAACTAACAGAATGTAGCTGGTGTGAGGGATAATGGGCGGTTTAGCTGGACATATGGCTCATCCTTATGAGGACACAGACCTTACTTTTGGTGATATTAAAGCAATGTTTCATCAAGCCAGTAAAGGTAAATTAGAAGAAGTGTCTGAAAAGCTTGACGGACAAAACGTTTTCTTTACATATGGAAAAGATGGATTAAGATTTGCCAGAAATACAACGGATATTAAAAATGGTGGTATGGATGGCGATGCCATTTTGGCGAGATGGAGTGAAAAAGTTCCACAAGTAGCAAAAGCTTTTAATGATGCATTTAAAATATTAGTATCAGCAATTGCCGCACTTTCTCCAGAAGAACGTGTAGAAATATTTCAAAGCGACGGCAAACCTATCTGGTATTCGGCAGAAATATTATTTTCTATATCACGCAATGTTTTAAATTATGATGGTGATTCTATCGTGTTTCATAAAAGCGGAACAGTATATGATGAAAATGGTCGTCCTCTTGAAACTGACACAAGCGCCAATTTTGCAAAACTTATATCTAATATAACAAAGATGCAAGAAGCAGTTAAAGATAAGACGATTAATATATTAGGTCCAATTATGGTTGATTTACAAAAATTAGCCAATAGCGAACCATTAGAAACTGCTCTGGCAGAATTGGATTCAATTATGAATCAACATAATATGAGCAATGATAATACGTTAGAAGATATTTTTGTAAATTATCTTATTGAAGAAATATTGAGTTTTTTGCAAACTGATTATGATACCAAACTTTTTGTTGCTGAATTGCTTGCTAAGTTTGATGAGAAAATTACAGATCGTAAAGTTTATTTAAATGAATTAGTTAAAAGAGGATTGATAACAAAAGACGATGTAAAAAAAATAATTCCTTTATTTAGTCAAGCTCCAGCAATGTATACAAATTTCATTGAACCTGTAAGAGAAGTAATAAGAAATTTTGCGGTTAAATTAATGAGTGCAGTTCAAAGTTATCTATCTTTAAATCCAAATAAAGAAGTTCAAAGACTAAAAGGTAAAATTGAACAAGCAAAACAATCTATAGAAGCTTCTGGCACAGAAAAACAAAGAGAAGTATTACAAAAAGAATTCAACAGATTAAAAGATATTGATAACATTACCAGCTCTATGGAAGGAATTGTATTCAAATATAATAATCATATGTATAAATTTACTGGTGCTTTTAGTCCAATAAATGCAATTCTGGGAATATACAAATACGGCAGATAATTAACGTTATGTTATCAAAGCTTTTAGAATATCTTTTAGAAGAAGAATTAGAAGAACAAAATGTATTAAGTGCAGGAGGAGTTGCAGCTACTTCTACCGGCATAGCTTTAGATGCGACTAATTTTCGCCCACCTCCTAAAAGAAATTTAAATGAAATAAACACCGTATATAATGGTGGATTAGGTATGGGATTTTTTGATAAAAGTAGTAATGATATGGATGCTGCTCAAGAAGATGCAGATATGGGAGAAAATGCTTCTAAAGGGCGCCCAGACCGAGGACGTGATAGAGCAGATAATAAAAAACGTAAATTTAAAAAGAAAAAATTTCAGTTTCGCAAAAGCAAACAAGGTTATGATGCAACAGCAGACACGATGTGGAATTATGGAGATAAACCCACCGGAGATATTCCAGCAACACGTATAAAATACATAGCTATAATAAATGAACCACGTGGCAACTTACCAAAATCATTAAATGAATCATTTCACCAAAAGAAAAAATTAACAATCACGTGTGATCGTCCTTTAAAAACTAAATCATTGGAAACAATTGTTGATTTTATAAAATTTTGCAATGGGATTTTAAAGATTGAAGAATTGCCAACGATGCATCTTCATACGGTGAAGAAACCAGAAATGACTACTGGTATGTATAAACGTGATGACAATACAATGCACGTATTGTTAGGAAAACGTCTTATTGTAGACGTGTTAAGGACTATAGCCCACGAATTAACTCATCGTCGCCAAGATGAAACTGGTTTATTAGCTAAACATTTAGCTAACATTGATCCAGTCAATGAGATGGGCGATATAGATACGATATATGAAAATGAAGCATATACGTTAGCCGGAAATATTGTAAAAATATTTTGTAGAAAATATCCAAAAATAACCAAAGATGAACTATATCAATTAAACGAGAATAAATTATAATGCGCTAAAATTGTACACCTTCCATCTATTTATAATTGTGTAGTGTGTTGTGGAGGGTGTTATGAGATTATTGGGTGCAATTTTATCAATTTTATTATTATTTGGATGTTCAGGCGGTAGCGAAACTATACAGAGAACTTATATAGACCAATCTGTATTACGTAATGCATTGCAATCTACCGTGGCTATCATCGCCAATAGAAATGAATCTGATGTTAACTCAGCAACAGTAGAATGCACTGGATTTTTTGTGGATAGAACAACAATAGTAAGTGCATTACATTGTTTTCAAAATATTGTAAGAATTCAAATACCAGAAGGTATTATAACTCTTCCTACACGTCCTGATCCAACCGGTACTATGGTTCAATTTGTTAGATACGGCGAAATTGATCACATCAGTCGTCAATTTCAAAATAATATAATCAATGAAGCAATTGTTTTGAGAATTGATAGAGATAGAGATATCGCCGTTCTACAGATAACACCAGAAACAAGAGAATCAGAACATTATGTAATGTTAGCTAATCGCACTCCAAATGTCACTGAACGAGTATTTTTAATTGGTCATCCAATGCAAATGGTTTGGACTGTCGGAGATGGTATAGTGTCTCGGAATGTTATTGTTGGTGATCAACTTGGTTATATACAAGCAACGGTAGGATTAATTGGCGGATATTCTGGTGGTCCATTGTTAGATATAGATGGCAATGTTATTGGTATGGCCAATTTTTTCCTTGGTCAAATGCATCATATCTCTATGTTTGTTTCTGCACAAAGAATAACAAACGTTATACTTAATAGGTAAGATGTATTTTATAGACATAATTCAATACGGTAATCCTCCAGAATATCAAAGAAAAAAAATGATGAAAGAAGATGAATTAACAATTCGTCTTTATCGTGCTGGATTATATGAACAAATATTAAAAGAACCTCCACCATTAAACTCTTCTTTAGAGACCAAAACAGAATTAAAACAATTGGTAAGAAAAATAAATTCGTTAAGCAAAAAAGAAAAAGAATTTTGTAAGCGTGCTGAAAGTGATATGTATGGTTTGTATGTTGATTTGTTAAATCAACATAACATCAATGATTTTACTAAAACCGATATTGAAAATTTTTTTAACAATACCGATCCATTTGTATATAGAGTCAAATATTTTTATAATCGTCCAAGACCATATCAATTGGCACCTTATCTGCAAAAAGATTTGTATTTGCCAATAAAAACAAGTATGACGGATTCTCCAGCATATCCAAGTGGACACGCATATGAATCTACATTATTGTCATTGATCTTATCTGAACGTTTTCCACAAATAAAAGATGAATTAATGACATTGGCTAAAAATATAACTGCCAGTAGAATGTATATAGGGGTTCATTATAAATCTGATAATATATTTGCAGTTAAATTAGCAATGCTAACAAAAAACTATGTTAGTGATTTATTATGATTGATTGGTTTAAAAAAGTTTTTAAAAAAAAGAAAAAAGAAGAAAAACACATTGACATAAGAAACATAGAACTTGGAACACATTTGAGACTTTATATCAAAGATCCAAGAACTATAGGAATTATTAATGCTGATATGTCATTACGATACGATCCAGATGACATACAGAAAAAACAAATTACTGGAACATTAACAAATCGTAAAAACGTAAGAGATATTATCTTTTTGGAATTGGGAACATATAAATTTATAAATGGTGAACGACGAGAACGTTTATATACGTTGATGAGTGAAGAAATAGATAAAGTAGAAATACTATAATATTTAATGATTATAAACACAAAAAGGTTTCAATATGTCTTTAACTAAAAGTCAACTTAAAAAATTAATTAAAAATGAAATTCGCACGTATGAACAGCAACAGTTAAATGAAGGAGTAATGGATTTCTTTGGAAGCTTACTTGGTTCTGGAGCTGATGCAGTTCTTGATAGATTTAAATCTACTGCTGCAAGTTGGTTATTAAACCGATTGGGAATTGAAACAGATGGACTTTTAGGACAAGCGTTAGTGAACGTTTTTGAAAATTTAGAATTATCTGAATTATGGTCTTTAATTCGAGGTGATCGTTCCCGTTGTCCTCTTATCGCAAGAGAACTATTAGAGGCGTTTTCAGAAACATTGTTAGAACAACTGCCAGAAGTACTTGGCATTGAAGCAGATGGTTGGTTTACCGGAGTTGTAAGAGAGATGATAACAAACTATATTGTAAGAAATAATCAAATTATAGCACGAATTGCTGAATCAATTTGCAGCATTGACGTTGGAGAAATATTTCAAAGTTCTGGCGCTACTGAACAACAAACAAATCAGCTTGAACAAGCTTTAGGTGGCACACAAAATACCTCAACCGCATCATTCAACTCTCTTCCAACTTCTCAAGCCGAACAAGTTCAAGAAGCAACTCGCCGTTTAAATCGCATTCTTCTTGAAGAAAAAAGAATAAAAAACCAAAAGTAAACTAATCTTCAGTTTAAACATATAATTTTTTTATCTAAACTCTCTTGTATACGCAAGAGAGTTTTTTATGAAATCCATATTACATATACACAATCAACAAGAAGAAAATAAATTAATTGGAACAAGACAAGCTTTTGAAGCTTTGCAAAAAGCTATTAACCAAATCATATCTTCTGGCGCATCTGAGAAACAAGTCAGCGTAAATTTAACTTATCAAAATGGCAATACGTATGAGTTGGTTCTTAAAATGCAACCTTCACTTGAAGATGATGAACTATTTTATGAAAAAGCTTGGGATGGAGAAAGCGTATGAAAGATTCTCACAATAATTCAGTGATTCTTTTAGGACATTATGGAGGGGACATATCTCACGCTCAATCAGCTTGGACAAGCACGGTAAGAGATATTGATGAAGCTAAATTGGGTAGAATGCCTGCTTTGCTAAAAATGTTAGCAGAAAATCATCACGAAACTCCTTTTGAAAAGTCAAGTCTTCATTTTCTTGTGACAACTGAGGTTGCATCGCATATTCATATTATTAAGCATAGAATTGGTGTTTCGGTTAATGGTGAGAGTGCTCGTTATAAAGAGCTTAAGGATGACAAATATTATATTCCCCAGGATTGGGATGATGAAGAGGTGGCTTTATATGTTTCTCATATGGAGAATAGTTTAAAAGCTTATCACGAATGTTTGAATAGGCTCGTAGCCAAGGGTGTTTCTCGTAAGAGAGCCAAGGAAAGTGCCAGATTATATTTGCCATATGGTAATCAGTTAACGGCTGATGTAATGTTTAATTTTCGTTCATTTGTTCATTTTCTTGGTTTAAGATATTCAACCCACGCACAATTAGAAATTAGAGAAATTGCAAGACAAATGTTGGAATTGGTTGTTAATATAGAGGGCAATCCATTTTATCATACATTAAAAGCATTTAGTTTAGTTGACGAAAATGGAAAGATTAGAGAACCTTTTGAATGAGAGAAATATTTAACAAAAGGATAATATTCAATAAGGAAATAGAATAATATGACTTTTAACTACCGCACCGGCCAAAACAATGTGGCGGAATATCAAGCCAGTGGTTTACCATATGTGACTCAATCGGTAGCTACTGCCGGTTCTGTATCTCAAGTTGAATTTCCATTTGTTACCAATGAGATTACAATAAAGAATAATACTGATGGTATTCTTAAAATTGGTTTCACAGAAAATGGATTAAATGGAACTAACTTTTTTACTTTACCATTAAGTGGTTCATATGGTGGTAGATTAAGAATTACAGATTTGTTTTTAACTGCTGATGCTGGTTCTGTGACATATGAAGTTGTAGCTGGATTAACAACTATTCCCAGAAGAGAGTTTTATATTCTTACTGGTTCTTATAATATATTCAGCGGTGCATTAGGTGAAGCAAATGCAAGAAATCTCGGCTACAACGGTTTGGGCTAGCGTTAGCTGTTGATATACTTGCAGACTTTTATCAGAATATTTCACGCCAAGATAATGCTGCAAAGTAGTTGACGTTAGAGCCACCATTGTCTATACGTTGAATAGCTAATACTAATTGATCTGGAACATCATTAATGTCTGCTGATATTACAAGCAAAGAACGTAATTCACCGGCATCAGCAGCAGTAACTGTATTTCCTTGTCCAACTACATAACCACTTTTAATAACTGTTCCTCCAGAAAGACTGTTTGCATTTGTTCTGGATATGTCATATTGAATTGCGGAATTTGTTAAATCTGTCCAGCTTGCAGCATCTACACCAGCAACAGTTGGATTTAAAATAAGTTGCCATAAATAAGTTGTTGCTGAGTCGCTAATAATAGAAAAATCTGTTGGTATAATTGTTGTGCCAATATATGCACTTTTTAATCTAATGCTTAATAAAGGAACTAAACCGTTAATGTCTCTTAATCCTCTGCCAATAGTATTTCTATTAATAGATCTTAAAACGCCTAAATCGTTATAACCACCTTCAGATATAACTGTTGAACATATTTCTTCTAATGAGTTAGCGGAACCGGCAGCTTCATTTGTAAGTTCATATCTTACAGGAAGATTTGGTGTTGACATATAAACACTGGTTAAAGTATTAGCCCTATTAAATTCGTGAGCATAAACTGGACTACCATTAAAAATAAATCCAGTTCTAACTCTACCAACACCTAACCATTCAACATCGGTGGTAAATATCTGAGCTTTAGATATGTCTAAAGTAATTCCACTTGGACCAGAACCATCAAGAGGATCTAAATTCCAAGAACTTTGAGAAACCATAGTATCTATGGGAGTTCCGCCTACATCACTTCTTATTCCGAGGTATAGATTACTTCCAGATTGCTCAAAGAATATTCCATTTTTATTATCAAAATAGCCTACTTTTTTGGAAACATTAGCACTGCCAGTTCCAAAAACAAATGTGCTGATAACTAATAAGGATTTTCCAGGTTGATAATTGATGCGCTGTTTTGTTTGACGAGCGGCAATAGACCCAGAAGTTCCAGTAATGCTTAATGTTGTAGATGCTCTAGTGGGATTATATGTTACAGCACCACCACTTCCAGTTAATTCTGACCAGATCAAAGGCTGTTTATCAAATATTTGTTTATTTTCAAAATGCGTTTCTGGATTGCTTACTCTTAATCTTGCAAATGCATCTAGGGATGGACTATCAGAATAACCGGCAACAGCAACAGAACCATTTACAATCCAAGGACTTGTTCCTTGAACCGTTGTAATTGTTCCTGTGACAAATAAATCTCTGGTAGCGGCTTGTCTTAATATACCAACATCACCACTTGAAGTTACGGCGCCTGGAATATTAATTGTAGATCCTGATATAGCAATATCAACATTTTGTTCAATTGGTATATTAAAACTCATTTGTGCCCCTTAAATTAAATTTTAAAATATATAACTATAAATATATATTGTCAAAGGATAAGCTTTATAGTAAAGTTAAGAGGAATAAAATGGGCAAATATAAAGAATTGGCAGAGCAGATTGGAAGCTTAGTGGATCATAAAAATGCTGCATATGGATCATCATTTGATCAAGCTGGGGATTTTCTAAGACTGTTATATCCAAATGGTATACCTGTAGATTCCTATACGGATATGTTATGTGTAGTTCGTATTTTTGATAAGCTTAAGCGTATTGCTACCCGTAAAGATGCTTTTGGAGAAGATCCAAAAGCTGATTTACTTGGTTTGGCAATTAGATTGATTGACGCAGACAACCCATCCTTTATGTGATTTATATTTGAAATATTTTTGGTTTCCTTCTGACGCTTTTATCATTTTTCTTAAGTAACTGTAATCAAGATTATATTTTTTACAAAACTCATATAAATTTTCAACATGATATGTATTTCCTTCCTTGTCCAACAGATATGTTGGATTTACTTTTGGACATTCATATTGAAGATTTTCTGGTAATCTCCACCCTTTTATGGATTTTATCTTGCCAGAAATTACTTTACACAAATTTGTAAGTGCAATGTTGTGCTTGTCTGCCAAATCAGACAAGCACATATTATCTTGAGTAAAGATTTCGTTCTTTGGAGAAAGTAAAATATAATTTATCTTTTTAGAGAGCATATATTCTCTTTGTCTCTTGGAAATGATAGCTTTTAAGTCTGGTCTATTGGAATAGTAAGTTAACATTTCTTTTCTTCTTTTTTCTCTATTTTCAACACAAGAATAATGTTTCTTAAGGGCAAGTTTTAATTTTTCTGATATTATTACAACAGTTTGTTCATCTAACTCTTGATATGATGGCGGCATAATACCGCCACCTTTATTGTTTAACAACATCAAACTTTTTCTTTTTGCTGGTTCTTTTGGAACTAATTCCGATTCTAAAACATACGCTTGTTCCCTGGTAAGATTTTCATGAATTATTTCCATGTATACATCGGAATATTTCCGAATAAATCTTCCTACACGAGTATTGCCGACTTTATGGGCTTCCCAGCGTTTATTTGGATTATACTTTTCGCTATAAGATGAAACTCCAATATATTTACGTAAATCTCCTGTGATATCAGGTCGTTTAATAACATATACAACGTGATTTAAATCCATATATATTCTCCCTATACTTATATAGTAGGTCACAAAGGAAATCTAATGAAAATAGAAAACATATTACAAGATGCAGTCAAAACGTTTTCAGAAAAAAGAAAACAATATGGTTCAACCGATCAATTAGCGTCAGCAATGCTTAAATTGGCATATCCTGATGGAATTTCGCCAGAAAAATATAATGACGCTCTTGTTTTTATCAAAATTACTGAAAAACTTATTAGAATTTCTTCTTCTGATATTAAAAAAGAATCAAAAAGTGATGCATATGGAGATATTGTAGGTTATGGTTTATTGGGATTATATAAAGACGGTGGGGCTGAGAAAGTAGAAAATGCTGAATCTGTTCAAGAAACTACTACTCCAGATAGCCCAACACAAAAAACAGAACAAACATTTGAAGAGAAAAAAGCAGAAGAACAAGGTTATTATAATCTAAATACTTTAATGGCTGATCGTGCTAAGGCTGAACACGAAGAGCTACAAAAAGAAAAGATGAGAAAGTTAATTGAAGAAGGTCGTCAAGCAGCTCAACAAAAGTTAGAAGCGGCGGTTCAAGAAACTGTTGCTCAAACAGAAGAACCTGTTAAAAAAAAAGACGAGGTCGTCCAAGAAGACAAAATGATTAACGTTAATTGTCGTCTTTGTGGATTTCAAATTGAACAAAAAGTAAGTGAAGCTGAAGTTAAAGCTGGTAAAGTAGTTGTTCACAATGATTGTTATACAAAATGGCAACGTGAACAAAAAGCTTTAAATGCGAATAAACAATAATTAAAACATTATGGATTTATTAATATTTCTTGTTGTTGCGAGTTATTTTTTTGTATTTGGTCTTGGATATATAATTGGCAAAATTCAAAAAGGTTTTGCAATTCAAATGCAAATGCCAACACAAGAATCTGTAGTATATGAAAAACCCAAAGCCTTCTTATCTCAGATAGAAACGTCTAAAGAACCTTTAAAAGACACTAAACGTAAGATAGAAATTGATGATAGGAAGTTTATAACCGAAATTAAGACTGATACTCTTGAGAAGAAGTTTGATGAACTAACAAAAACAACAATCGCAAAAGATGAAAATCTTAATGCAAACGTCAACAAGTTAGCTTCATTAAAAAAATCTAAAGAGAGATAACAGTGGGTTTTAAATTGCCAACAGAAGAAAATAAAACAAAAGGAAAAAGGAGTAAGAAGATGCCCAAATTAGGAAAAGGCTTAGACGTAGGAACATCCTTCGTTGTTTTAGCCAGTGAAGGTGAAGAAGGCACCGTAGAATATAAAGATTTTCGTGATGCATTTTATGTAATCAAGCCAGCAACCCCAATTGCCACAAAGATGATTGAAAAAGGTCTTGCTGGTAAAGTCTTTGTTAAGGATGCTGATGGTTCATTTGTTATTCTTGGGAAAGATGCAATTGAGAAGGCTGTAGAGCGTAATGAAAGTGCCAAGCGTCCAATGTATCGTGGTGTAGTTTCTTCAAAAGAAAAGGATGCCCGCCGAGTTCTTTCTTATATCCTTAAGGAAGTAGCTGGAACACCAACAGAACAAGGAGAGAAACTTGTATTTTGTATTCCGGCTCAACCAATTGATCAGGAAGATGATGAGTTTGATGTTGGATATCACGAGGACGTTGTAAAGAAGATTCTTTCTGATGTTGGTTATGCGCCAAGAGCTATTAATGAGGCCGAGGCACTTTGTTATTCTGAGCTTGAGAATGATGATTATACCGGTGTTGCTTTATCTTGGGGCGCAGGTATGGTTAACGTTTGTGTAATGCTTAATGGCGAGCCTGTATTGACCTTCTCTACCACAAAGAGTGGAGATTGGATAGATCGTATGGCTGCGGTCGCTACAGGTCAAACAGACAGCATTGTGCAAGCCGAAAAGGAAGAAGGAGACTTCACTATCGGTCAGCCTAATGAGAATCAGATTCTTGCCGCTGTAGCTGCTTACTACGAGCGTTTAATTGATTATACTACAAAGCAACTTTCTGCCGCTTTATCTGATCATAGAGATCTTCCTAAGTTTAAAGACCCCCTTCCAGTTGTAGTAGGCGGTGGAACAACTCAAGCTAAGGGTTTCGTTCCAACTTTTGCTAAAAAACTTGAAGCAAATGGTTTTCCTGTTGCCGTTAAAGAGGTTAGACACGCAGCCGACCCGTTGCACGCAGTTGCCAGAGGTTGCTTAATTGCGGCTTCTATATTGTAATCTGCATATTTAGCGGATAAATGATGTATAAACATATATGCACGATGATTATTACCACTCAACTATGGTAAAAGTGGATCATCGTGCATATATATGTGTATGGGTAAAAAATCTTGGTCTATAGATTGGTCAAAAGTTGATTGGTCATTAAATAATGCTGAAATAGCAAGAGAACTTAATGTTGATACTTCAAGTGTTTATAGCAAAAGAAAGACTTTAAACTTACCTCCTTCACCTAAAAAAAAGCTAACAGGAATTGAATATCTTTCTTCAGGGGCTGCAATTGATTGGGATGAAACTGAAAGAATAAATGATGGTAAATGTATTCGCCACAGGTTATGTTTGCAATGTGCTTCTTGCAAAGAATGGCGAAAAGTTAGAACAGTTAGTATTGGCAAAGTCCGAAAAGGTGCTGGAAAATTTTGTGTGAAATGTAGAAAACAAAGCCGTTCTTCAACGGGAATTGTTGGTAAACGTGTTAGCAGTTCTGGATATGTGGTTTGTTCAAGATCTGTGTATGCTCAAGATGAACAAGATATACTAATTAAAATGTTTCAAAGACGTGATGCGAAAAGACAAGAAATTTTAGAACATAGAGCAATTATGGCACTCCATCTTAAACGTCCTCTTGAATCTGAAGAAATTGTTCATCATATAAACGGAGATAAAAAAGATAACAGAATTGAGAATTTGGAAATTACTTCAAGAGATGCACATACCGGAGAACATAAAAAAATAATGAAAGATTTGGAAAAGTTAAAGCAAGATTATGAAGTTTTGCTCAATGAAAACAACAAATTAAAAGCTTTAATTGCGGCGCAGATTCTATAACACATAATATCTGATAATACTTATACGTGAGGTGTTATCAGATGGAAAATGTAGTATACTACTATAAAGCCAAGGTTAATAGAGTTATTGATGGAGATACCATTGATATAATGATTGACCTTGGCTTTGGTATTTTTAAAAGTGTTCACGCAAGATTATGGGGAATTAACGCTCCAGAAATTTCAAAACCAAAAGATCAAGAAGAATACTTAAAAGGACTGCAAACTAAAATTTATTTAGAAGATTGGATGAAACAAAATGCATCTGACGGATTAATTGTAATTCGCAGTCATAATGGTAAAGCATTAAAACAAGAAAAATATGGTAGATGGCTCGTAGAAGTTTATCCAATAAATTTTACAAATGAAACACAATCTTTAAATGATCTTTTAATTAAAGAAGGTCTTGTTAAAGAATATATGAGATAAAAATGGAAGAAGATAGAGATCCCGTGCTTGGTTTAGTATTATTGTTTTATATGTTTATCTTATACCTTTCTGGTTATGTAGCCTAAACTATTCACAAAAGGAAAGATTATGTCAGAAGAAACAACAAATAGAACAATGTATAAGTTAGATGATAATGTTATTGCTATGGTTAGGGAATTAGTTCAACTAAGTCTTTTAACCGGAACCAATATTGTTGATCATTTACGTTCTGTAGTAGTAGAAACCCATCCACAAGATCAAAGATTTTTGACTCTTTGTCCAGAGTTCGTTGAGAGCTATAATCGTATGGTTGAGTCTCTCAATAAACAAGCTGAAGAGCAAATGCTCCAAGCTGAAGCAAAACTTGCTGGTTCTGAAACTCCATCTTCCTTACTTGATTGATACTAAATAATATTTTCTTCCCTTGACCCTGGAATCTCCCAAATTCCAGGGTTTTTTAATTGATTGAAATTGTTTTGACGATCATATATACTGATATTATGAAGCAATACACAATCATCTACTCCTACGATGGCAATGTTCGTTATGTGGATCTTGATGCAAATAGCATAGAAGACGCTCGCTCAAGATTTCGTAGAGCATATCAAAATATCATTCAGATACTTGACATTTATTCTCGCTGATTTATTAATAGTTCATTAGCTAAGAGGTGCAGTTATGATTGGCGATCTGGAAAAGTTGTTGAAGCGTGGTGATAAGGTTAAGATGAACGTTATGGGTCAGCCTTTTGAACTTGAAGTGTTGGCTACTGATGTTTCTGAATATGAACGAAAGTATCTGGTATCCTTTTCAAACGCTCCTAATGATACTAAGTGGATTACGAACACTATCGTTAGACAGTTTAGCGTTTCTAATTAATAAAAAAGAAAGTAGGTAAATATGCGTCTATCATGGGCTGGAAAGTTGTTTTTTGCGGGCGTTGCTGCTAAGGCGGCTGGTTTAGGTCTTAAGGCTCTTGCTGCAAGAATGAGAGAATCTGATCAGACTATTATGCTTTCAGCGGAGCAAATTAATGCTGCCTCGGCGTATGCTCAGAATCAAGGTATTTCATTGAATGAGGCTGTGTTTATACTTTACAATGTCAATCTAGTTGAGTGATGAATCTCGTCCCGCAAATTCGTAAATGCACGTGGAAGCCTACTCCTGGTAAGTTATATCAAAATTGCTGGGCCCAAGGCTTCTATTTTAACGATAAACCTATTATGCCCCAACGTTATAGGCGTATTAATGGTGCTGAAATTGCGGGAGAGCTTATTCCCTATCACGATGTGTTCTTGTTTGTAGGTGGTCCGGGTAGTCGCCAGACCGTTCCAGAACATTTTACGGCTTTTAAGGTGTTGTGGCAGGACCGATTAGGTTGGCTTATCTATCCTCACGTTTACTCGCAATATATTGGCGCACCGATTGACCCAATTCGCCTGTAATTTCCAGTAGTTAAAAATATATTTAAAATCATCTAACGATGTGCAATCATAGTTTATATGGAAGGTGAACGTATGCAATGGAATTTGTATGTTAACGTGCGTGGCGGAAATGAAATTCCCTTTTATTTGCAGCCTATTTCGGGCAAATGGTTAACTGTAAAAAGTTTTATTGATGCATACGGTATGTTCGAAAAATATGGATTGCCTAAACACGTAAGCTTTGATGGATCGGATATTTCTGTTGCAATTTTGGAACACATGATCGAAACGTTTGGAACGTATCAACCTCCTTTCTATAATGTCCATTCCGGTTCGACTCGTAAGCATATTGAAAGTTTGTTCGATAAGTGGCTTACTAATGTCGAACCTTGGCGGCGAAATTATAAGTAATTTCCAGTAGTTAAAAATATCTTGAAATTATCTGAATCGTCTGCTATTATATAATAAGAAAGTGAGCGATAAAGAAATGCGATATACGTTCGTTCCCCGGCAGATTGATACTCATGGCACCTGTTTGGCGGCATACGCCGATGGAATCTCTCAGGATGCTTTGCTGCGTGCATTCCCGGCTGGACGAATGGAGGGCTATTACGAGCCCGAGAAGGGTTATGATCAAGACGATGTTGGGTTTGAATGCGTTGAGACCGGCGAAGTTTTTAATGTATATGCTCGCTGGGGTGCGGTAAGGGTTGGAGCGCATAATCCTGACTCTCTCGCTGCACGGGCTTTGGTTGATTATCTTCGCACCTTCAATAAGAACTGAACAATTAACTCATTTAGTAAGAAGGAGAAAGATATGAACGGCGGTTGTAGCGTGTGTTCGGGTGAGGGACGAGTGATGGTTCAAGACGAGAGCGTACATTATTGGCATTGGGAGGCGTGTCCCGATTGCAATGGTTATGAGGAATTGGCTTTGGCTGCGGGGGCAACGGTTGATAATTTTGGTGGTGAGTCGCCTTGGACTCACGCTGTTGACGCTGAACTAAACGATGATCTACCTTTTTGATGAAACCCGGCGACCTGATTAAGCTTAAAAGCTTTTATATATCAATCTATTGTGTAGAAGCTAATTCAGCCGAAACTATTGAATGGACAAACGATCAGATTGGATTGTATTTGAATTGGTCTGGTTCGTATCAAAATGGAAAAACCAGTCTTGCTCGGATATTAGTTAACGATCATATTTGCATTGTAGACGAATCTAAGATTGAAACGTTTAATGGATGGGATAACGTATGAGTATTAATTGCAGTCATTGTGATGGTGAAGGGCGTATCTCTTGGCAATCTAATGATGGACATTGGCATTATGAGGAGTGCCCATATTGCCTTGATGATTCATCTGATGAAATGAATTATTCTGAAGTGAGCCGACCCCATTCCCGATGCTGGGATGATAGTTGGGAGCCTTCTACTGAGGATGACAGTCCGTGGTGAGTTAATGATAAGCCGCTCGTTATGGGCGGCTTAATCGTTTATATAACAATTAATTTAAGGTATAAAAATAAAATGTTGGGACTTTGTTGTCAATTCATCCAGCCTATTACTAAGCGCACCGGCAATGTTATATATAAAAACATTATTGAGGAAAGGATGCTCCAGCTTGGCGCTTTCAAGCTTGGCAAATATCCTATTGCCCGAATTCGTGCTACCTATCATCATAACGTTGATCAGCATATCAAACTTGTGCCGCAGCTTGTTTCCTTGAATATTCGTTCTTTTCGTCTTTCTTCTAATTTGTTTCCTCTATGGGATCAAAATAGTCAGATGATTAAGGATGATGAATTGCTTGTTAATAAGCTTCGTAAGCTTGGTAAGCTATTCACCGATAATGGTATTCGGATTACTACTCATCCTGGTCAATTTACCGTTATTTCCAGCGACAGTGCTAATGTCATTAAGAACAGCATTACCGAATTAGATTATCACGCTTGGGTTTTTGATCAGATGGGTTTGCCTCGTTCTGCTTATGCAGCTATTAATATTCACGGTGGCAAAGCTAATCGTTCCAAGTCGGTTGTGAGCGTTTATCAGTCTTTGCCTGACAATATTCGTTCTCGGCTTACCCTTGAGAATGATGAGAAGTGTTATAATGTTAGTCAGCTATTGGACATTCATAGTAAGTGTGGAGTGCCGGTAGTGTTTGATAGTCATCATTACAGTTTTAATACTGGCGATATGTCTTTTAGCGAAGCTTTTATGGCATCTCTTGATACGTGGGGTGATATTAAACCATTGCAGCATATTAGCAATACGGAACCTGGATATGAGAATGCGTCTTTTAATCAAAAGCGTGCTCATTCTCAGTATATTCATCGTATTCCTGATATGCAGCTTGAAGCTATGCGTGCAGATACGATTGATGTTGACGTGGAGGCCAAACATAAGAATCTTGCGCTATTGGATATGCGTAGCAAGTTCAATATTAATTGCTGATCATCGCATTTCTGCAAAATATTGTACACGTTCATCAGCTACTTGATCTACAATAAAATTATACATCTGAATTCCAATACTGGCTTCAGTTGATATCCAAAAGGACTTAAAATAGCTGGGTTCTTCCATTTTATTGTGATACTTGTAAAAAGCTATTGAAGCAACACGTAAAGTTTTAAACACTAAATCACGAGCCTCATCATTTGGAATATTATTGAGATCTGGTATCTTCCACCAGATCTTAATTTTTTTTATACGATTTTTTTTCATATTATGTTAGCTAATGATGTTCTGATATCTTCGCCATTAGTGACCGCATTTCCTAATGCATCCCAACCTGGGATTTGTTTACGGGCAAAGATTTCAATCTTATCATAGCCGGGACCAAAAGCTTTTTCAATCAGTTCTCGGAATATCTCCGGTTTTGTTGAATGTCCTTCTCTTGGCGCTAAAACAACTTGAGGTAGAGCACTATCCAATAGTTTTATTGGTCTGCCAGTTTTTTTAGTTGTGGCAACCAATAAAAATTCTGTTGTTGGTTTGCTATATGTTGGTGGAATGCCTTGTCCGTGGATTATACCGCCATCCTTACGGGTTTTTACCCAGATATGGGCTACGCCTCTATAATGCAGTCCCCAAGCCTTTATAGCGTCAATAGCGGCGTTTAAACGAGGTGTTGTGGCCCATACAAAAACATATGCATCACGTTTTAAGATTTTTTTAATGGGAAGATTGTTAACATCAGTATCGGTCATTAATTGATAATATTTTCCGGCGGCAGCATCTTTGTTTGGATCTCCCCACATTTGCCACGGAGGGTCTATATATAATATGTCATAACGTTTTCCTTTTAGACTACTTGTTAACATTCCATCCTCGCTTTTTTAAAAATCCAATTGCAAACTCTTCAAATTCATCATCAGTTAAATCGCCTAATGCTATATTAATACGATTTGCAACAATACGAACATTATCTTTTGTATATCCAAGATCAGAATTAATTCTATCCAAGCTAGCGCCAAAACGATTACGCCAACCAACACCTGAACCTCTCGTGTCTGACAATAATGGTATACCAGACACCTCACATTTAAAATCAGCCGCCTGTAATCTTTCCCATACCCATTCTTTTGTTAAATCAAAATCACGATTTAATCTCAAAGAACGTTCTTTTGCTCTTCTAAACAATTCTGCGGCACGACCTTTCCATGTTGCACGATATTCTGCAACATGATTACTAGAACATGTTAAACATATATTATCTCTGTGAAGACCTTTTTTGTGTTTTTTTATACGAAAATCTTCATAATTTAATAATTGATTGCAACTAAAGCAAAGCTTTTTGAAAACACCTAAACGTTTTCTTACAGCTTCTAATCCTCCATAATCTGAATGAATAGTAACCAATAGCCCACCAAGCTTGTTTTCTAAAAAAACAGATGAACTGGGTATTAATCCATTATTCTCTTCCATTAATTTTCGTAATTCTATTTCTACATTCTCCCATTTTTTCCAATGACCATTTGTTCGTTTTGACATATCTTTAAATATGTTCGCCACGGCGGATTTATAAAAATAAACGTGGATCTATCACCAAAATATCATAACGTTTACCTTTTAAATTTGTAGAATTCATAAAACATATTATGAAGCTTACTCAAATTAATTGTCCAAAATGATACGTAAGAATTTTATGATTTTGATGATATATTTAATCATATCAATATTGGCTGGAAATATTACATATCAATATTTTGCATATTTAGAAAATGGATAATATTTATAGCTACCACAGGAAGAAGGTGAATTAAAATGGGTATCAGAAATAAAGTAACAAAAGATGGTTTCGTAAGCACACTAGTTGATGGCGACGTTGGTTTTTTCGCTGTAGAGCAAGAAGTATTTACAACTGGAACAAATACAGTTGAAACCGGTATAGTCGTTCTTTCCGGCGTTAACGTCACAGCTTCACTACCTGCTTTATCCGCAGTTGCATCTGTTGATGGAACAACTCCAGATGGCATTGTTGTTCAATTTGTTCTTGCATCAAGCAATACATTTTTCCTTACAGCTTCTGATCCAATCAATGGTGGCAAATGGATAACCAACTTAGCCGCCGCTCAATGGAACGTTGTCAAAGCAATTGGCGTCTCCGGTCTCAATGGTTCAACAGAAGGTTGGGCAGTTGTTTCCAGTAGCGCAGTACCAGGCTGATTAATACCCCTGTGGTATAAAATAATAAAGGGAAGGTTCTTTAACCTTCCCTTTTCTTTTATTTATCTTTTATATATCAGCGAAGTGGTTTACCATTTGGCAAACGAAACTCTGCATCAATTTTAAATTCTACGTGGAAACTTGGAATTCCAACGTGATTTGCAACATTATGTTTGATAGCTTCATTTGAATCAAGAAACCAATCGGCGTGTTTCTTTTGATGAACCAATTCAAGGAAATAATCCTCTTTATGACCACAGTTCTTAGCCATCATCTTGAAGATAACTTCATTTAAACGATCAGTTTCTACGGCATTAGCCTTGACTTCTTCATTCTTGCCCCAGTTCATACTGGAAACTTCGTGAATCATTACCGTGGCTGATGGAGCACAGAAACGATATCCTTCTGCACCACAAGTAAGAAGAACAGCGCCACAAGACATAGCCTTGCCTTCTACAATAGTAGCTACCTTAACTCTACAAGCCTTAATCATATCAATCATAGCAAGAAGAGAATAAACTTCACCGCCATAGCTATCAATGATGATGGGAAGAATCTCTTGTTTAGATTTCATACAATGATCTTCAGCGGCTTCCAATTCTTCGCAAAACTTATTTGCTGACATTTCAGTAAAGGGTCCAGCAAACTTAATATAAGTCGGCATCCAACAGGCTGAATCAATATCCCTAACTCTAACCCGATCATCTACGTTAATTGTATATCTCATATATTTTTTCCTTTAATTTGAACAATCATATTTTTTAGTAATTTAAGAGTTAACTCAGCATCTACTTGGGCATCGTGTCGTTTTTCTGTATCAAATGATATTTCAAACGCAGTTGCAAGTTCAGTTAAACTATATTGATTAAGTTTAGATAATTTACCAGATAAGGATAAGAATTTTCCGATTGAAGCAGTATCTAAATGTCTTCTATCAAAATAACGATCCCATTCCTCCAATAAATGAGTTTTAACAAACTTTACGTCAAAGCGAACATTATGGCCAACTGGTGTCAATTTGTTATTTAACGCCCAGCGCCATACAAAGTTTGCAAATTGATTTTTAGCTTCAGTTAATGTAATCGCAACCTTATCGTGTTCTGTTAATACAATTTTATTAATTTCTAATGCTTGAGCACTGATATTATATATACCATCGTCAGGTTTTATCTTAAGATCTATAAAGTCTAATACATTTAGATTTTCATCTAAAATATATCCGTAAAGAGTTAATAGACTCATATCTTTCTTGAGTCCACCGGTTTCTGTGTCAAATAAAAAATATTTAGGGTTATCTGTTGACATAAGACTATTATATCAGAAGATATTTAAAAAATAAAGTGCTTTGTGGAAGGCTACCAATTAAAGAAGAGCTAATTAAGAAAAGATTGATATGAACAAAACAAATCTTCAAAAACTGTTAGAAGCAATGATGATGAATAATGCTGGACCTAATTTTTATGGCAATCCATCATTTGGCGGTACAGGCAATTATGGAATGGGTGGTCCAGCTCAATTAGCTCATTTTGGTTTAAATCCGGCTACAGAAAAAGTTGCCGAACAAGAGCGTGATGAAGCCGAAGAGAATTTTGATGATCAACAATGGATTAATGGTAAAGGATTGATTGGTAGAGCGTTTAAAGATGTTGTAGCACATTGGGATGGTAGAAATGGTGCTGTAGAAACTGTTGCTGAAAGTGCTCCATATGACAATTCAGTATCTCGTATGAGAGATTTACCTGGATTTCCTGCTCCCGATACTCTTGTGAATCCAAAACAATTTACTCCAATGAATGCAGGTCCAGATTATGAAAATCCTATAGATGGACGTAAAGTAGAATATTTAGGTCCAACACTTGATGGAGTTCCGTTAGACGATATGACAGGAAATTCTTCAGCTTTGGCATTGCAATTATCTGAAAGAGATAAAATAATTCGTCCGCTTTCCAAAAAACAAAAACAAAAGCAAGCTATAGATAAAAAGCTTGATAAGCTTATAGGACCAGATCCAGACATAAGTTCAGACACAAAACACGAAAAAGATGCTGCTGATCTTATTCTTTATGATTATATTAAAGATTTAGTTAGAGAAACAATTCAAGAATTATTAGGTGCGCCAAAAGCAACAACACCAGATAGATTAGGTTGGAACAATACCCGAACCAATTCTTTGGCTGCTTGGAGAAATCATCGTAATCCAGATCAAGATCCACCAGAAACTTGGCGTCCACAATTTGGAGAAAATTCAGAACAAAATCCTTCAATAATATATGAACCTCCACAAAGAAGTCCATTAGGTTCAAGTGCAGCAATTGGTTGGCCAAAACAATTTGTTCCTGCCGACTATGAAGCTACTTTTGGAAAAGATGAAGGTTTTGGAGAAGACATATTAGGAGCAAGAAGATTGAGACAGTCTCCTGTTGATGATGATCGTGTTGGAGTTAATGCAAGTATAAGAGAGGCACATATGAAACAATTAAAAGCACTTTTAGAATATTTGTTAAATGAAGAGGGTTGTTATGAAAGTGAAATGGAAGAAGTGGCGCCTCCAGGAAAAGAACACGTTGTTCGTGCATTGAAAAAAAGATTTCCAGAAGGATCAGCTTCTCCTTATCGTATTGCTTGGGCAATGCATAATAAAGAATTAGAAGAATCTACTCTTTCTGAAGGAATTGATGAAGGAGAGAATGCTCCAACAAATCCAAGCTTATGGAGTCGTGCCAAGGCACAAGCTAAGAAAAAATTTGATGTTTATCCATGCGTTCCATTAAGCTCTAAAGCTTTAACGAAAGATGGTTGGAAAACATATAATGAACTTTCTATTGGAGATGTTATCTGTACTTATAATATTTCAGAAGATTGTTTAGAATGGAAACCGATACAGTATTTACATTTCTATAACGATGCTGAAACTATAAACGTTTATACTCCACAAACTAATTTTAATTTTGTTTGTACCCCAAATCATAAATGGGTATTAAAGAAAACTTGGGCAGATATAAATGAAGACAAAAGAGGATATCGATATTGGAAAGAAGATCATTTAGTAGAAGCAAAAGATATTAATAAAAAAATGAAGATTATAACTTCAGCTAAATTAAAGGATAATAATTCAGATCCAATATTACTGGAAAATTTCTCAAAATATGGTGAATCTTGGGTACAGAAAATTACAAGAATGAGCAATGAACAACGTGAAGCATTTTTTGCTGCGGCAATTGTTTATGATGGACACGAAAAATTAATTGAAGATAGTACAGATGAAAGAGCAATCCGTTATGGATTTAGTCAAAAGAATTCAGATCACGGAGAAGCTGTTGAAATTTGCGCCGCTCTTTTAGGATATCGAGTTTCGTTCAGAAATAAAAAAGATAATTCTGCAATGACGGATTGGACCTTTTCTAGAAGAAATACTCAAGGAACAAATAACGTATTTTTAAAATCTGATACGGTACAAGATGTTTGGTGTCCACAGACAGAAAATTCTACTTGGTTAATGAAGCAAGATGGTATGATCACAATTACCGGCAATTCCGCATATGCTAATGCTTGGGCAGCCAAATGGTATAAGAGTAAAGGTGGAGGTTGGCGTAAGAAGGGAAAAAAGAAAAAATGAACGAAGATTTACGCAAATGGTTTAAAGAAAAATGGGTGGATCTAAGTCGTAAGAAAGCCGGAGGCGGGCATCCTCCTTGTGGTGCCTCTGCCGGTAAAGGTGTAAGAGCAAAAGATAGTTCTAAGAAATATCCAAAATGTGTTCCAGCAAATAAGGCAAAGAGTATGAGCAAAAAAGAAAAGAAAAGTGCAATAAGAAGAAAGCGTCAAGTTCCAAATAAACCAGGTAGTCCGGATTTTGTGAAAACAGATGTTAAAAAAGAAAGCTGGGAGAATTGGAGACCTAAATCACGTGATATATATCCTGGTGGAGCTCCAAGCAATAATGCACCAGAAAATCCAGAGCCTATGGCTGGAGCAGAAGCTTTTGAAGACAGTCGCAGAAAAGTTATAGCCGGATTAAAAGAATATATACGCCATATTGTTATTGCAGTTTTAAATGAAGCTGAAGAACGTGATACTGGCGCCGCTACACCTTCTGCCATAAGAACAGGAAGAGCAGCAGTTCCTCCTCGTGCTTCACAGGAAACATTGCCTTTCAAAAGAGATTTAGAAGAATTATTTGGTAAAGAACCTACATCAGCAACGTTAAGAGGAATTGCAGAAATATTTGTTTCAATATTAAGAAACGATGATGAAGCAAGATATGCACAATTAATTGATAGCTTATCAGAACAACATCCAGAGTTTAATAGAGCAGTTGAAGCAATGGTTCCTTGGTTAACACCACCTGGTGAGACTCCTCCAAGAATGAATGCTGCCAGACAATTTATAATTCAAGCTTGGTCAGCTATGGCAACCAGTATGGAACCAATTGTTGCAGATTTGCATTTGCAAAAATTAATGGCTGCCAGACCAGCTCCAGAATCAAAACCAGAAGAAACCGGAAGAAAACGAACAATTGCAAGACTTGATTTACCAGAACAAAGTCCTCAATTTATGAAAGCAGTTGGAGATTATCGTAAGATGGTTCAGCAATATATTGATAATCCACAACAAAGGCAGCGTATACTTTCTGCGATAGAACAAATTCAATTTGATCCAGAAGTTCCGGAACAGATGAAAGAACCAATGATTAAATCAATGATGCGTAATGTTTTACGAACACGTCCTTCTCAGCTTAATGAACATTTATCAAACAAAGTAAAAGGTATGATTATTCTTTCTGTTTTAAAAAAGGAAGGTTTGTATGGCTGAAGATTGGGAAGCAAAGTATTGGGCAAATAGGGCGGCTCAACTACAACAACAACGTCCACAATATCAACAGCCAACACGTCCTCAAGTTCCAGAAATAGACGTGGCAGGAATGCTTATGCAAAGAGCTATGATGGGTCAACAACCTATGATGGGAACGTCTGCCGTATATCTTCGTGAAGGTGTAAATTATTATCGTCAAATTCAAAATAATGATGGATTTGGAACTACTACTGCATTAATCAAAAGTATGGGACCATTAAATGGCGTTAACGGTAAAGAATTTGCTATAATGGGAGAACTACGAGCCTATTGTGTAGATAACCTATCAACAATAGATTTATCTAAAATCAACGAGGAGCCGCAGAGAATGTTAGATTTGGTTCGTGTCCGAGCACCATTTGTTGGAGATTTATTGGTTGAAAGATCTGCTATTATAAATAATTCAAATGTATCATATGGTGGTAGAGCTATTCTTAAAGGATAATAATTAAAAGATAAGAGGGTGTTGAGATGCCAACTAATTTCCCAAATATATTAGATGATTTAGAAAATCCGGGACCATTAACTCCATTAAACAAACCTGGAATGAAACATCACGAACAGCATTCAAATTTAAATGATGCTGTTGAAGCAATTGAGAAAAAAGTTGGTGTAAATCTTTCTAACACACAAAACTCATTAGATTATATTGCAAATCTTTTTATTATAACTCAAACACAAAATCCCAGTGGTAATTTTGCAGAAAGAATTATGGTTCCTGGTAGTGTATTACCTCAATTTATTACTTGGTATACTGATGCATCAAAAACTGTAAAATTAGTTGATAAGGAATTGGTATATGGAACACCCAAACCGGTTCCAACAACTATCATTATGAGATTATATAATGGCACTGCTGCTAATACAATTGTGAGAACTATAACTGATACGATCACTTATACAAATTTAATTGAAACAAGTCGCTCACGTTCCATTGCTTGAATATATTTATAATCAATCAAGGATTATAAAATTATTTGTCTTACAATGTAGGATAAATGATTACAGCGAATATATTTATAAGAGGAGGAGTGTGCAGTATGTCATTTGAATCACCAGTATCAGTATTATATGATGAAATGGGCAAACAACTTGCCGTTACATCAGGCTCCACAATTGAATCAAATCAAGGTGGAATTGTTGTTATGGGTTCCGGCTCCGGTGGCTGGGATTATATAAGATTTAATGAAAATGGTGAATTAAAAGTTGCTGCAACAGTTGACGTAGATTTAAAAGCCGTAACAGACGGCGGTTCAGATAGCGTTACTGTTCACGGTGATCTTGCTGAATTACGTCAAGAAGGAGCTCCTGGTGCGGAACGTTTAATGGTATCTGGCGCCGTAGATTTATTTGGTCCTGGAACTGATAGTCTTATATTAGCAATAAATGATGTTTCTGGTGCAGCAGCAGATACTAAAGATGCAGTATTGTTAGTTTCCAGCGCATTAGATGCAACAAATGCATCTCTTGGTGGAAAGCTTGATTTACTTGCAACAGAAACAACATTAATTTCTGTATCTGGTGCAATCGTTGATGCTAAGGATGCTGTATATGCAGTATCAAGTGCTATTGAATCTCTTACGGGAGGTAAAACACTTCTTCTTGGTGCTTCGGATCAACTTTTTGTTTCTCCACGTGGTGCAACAGAAGTTTCTGGAACTGTAGCCTCAATAGAAGATACTTCAGTAGAAGTTCTTGCTTCTCGTTCAACTCGTCAAGGTGCTACATTCTATTTTGAAGCTGAAGCTGCTGGTCGTTATTGTTATCTTAAGTTTGGTGCCACTGCATCATCATCAGATTTTACCGTTAAATTAACCAATAATGGTTATTATGAATTGCCCGCTAATTATGGCGGTTCAGTAGAAGCTGTTGGTAATCACGCTACTGCTGGAACTCTCTATGTATCAGAATGGTCCGACGACGTATATTGATTGTCCCTAACTGATATTTTTTAAAGATTTTGCAGTCAAATCATATGGTTTGATATGGCTGCAAAGTTGTATCCGGATGGTCCGGTATACAATATAAACTCAAAAAAATCTAAACAAAGCAGGAGGATATTATGAGTTTTGAATCACCATTTAAAGTATTATATAATAACGCAGGTTCAGAAGTAGCCGTTGTTTCCGGCTCCGCAATGAACCACGAACGCCCAGGTATTGCAGTTCTTGCCAAGGATGATTCCGGCAATGCTCAATTCCTTAATATGAACGCATCCGGCGAGCTTCTTGTAAACGCAACCGTTGACGTTGATCTTGATTATTCAACCGACAGCGTCAAAGTTTACGGTTCTCAAGACGCAGCTCTCGTTCAAGACGCAGTTGATAGCTATCTTTTAGTTCGTGATAACGACGCTAAGGATGCAATTGACGGTGCCAAGATGGCAATTACCGGTGCTGTTGAATCTATGGATTCCAACCTCGGTGGTAAGCTTGACACACTTGATAGCTCTGTTGGCGCAGTAGAAACTGCTGTTGACAATGCATCCAGTGCAATCTCTGGCGCAGTTGACTCCATGAACTCCAATCTCGGTGGCAAGCTCGATACCCTCGACGGCTCCGTTGATGCAGTTTCTGGTGCAATTGATGCATTACGTGCCGACTTCAATGCAGAAGATTTTGCACAAGACGCAACAATGCAAGCAGCAACATCTTCTCTCGCCGTAATCCAAGCAATTGATTTTGCTAAGGATGCAACTGTCCAAGCAGCTACCTCTTCTTTGGCAGTCATTCAAGCAATTGACTTTGCAAAAGATGCAACTCTTCAAGCTGCTACCTCATCACTCGTAGCAATTGAAGCAGTTGATTTTGCTACAGAAGCTTCCTTACAGGTAGCTACCTCATCTTTAGCTGTAATCCAAGCCATCGACTTCTCCAAGGACGCAACTCTCCAGGCTGCAACCAGCTCTTTAGCTGCAATTGAAGCTGTTGACTTTGCTACAGAAGCAACCCTAAGCTCCTTCAAGAGCGACAACCACACCGATCTCGTTGCTCTTTCAAGCTCTCTTGATCGTTTCACCTTCAATGGTTCTAATGAACTTCTCGTTAACGCAACTGTAGACGTAGACCTTGACTACACAACAGACAGCGTTAAGGTTTACGGTTCTCAGGACGTATCTCTTCAACAGTCAGCAGCTCATTCAAATGCGCTAATGGTTATTGACACAGACGTTTCTGGTGCAATCGTAGCAATGGAGAACGTTCTTGAAGGCCAACTTTCTTCACTTAATGCAGTTGATTTTGCAACTGAAGCTTCTTTACAAGTAGCAACCTCATCTTTAGCTGTAATTCAAGCTATTGATTTTGCTAAGGACGCAACTCTTCAAGCAGCAACATCTTCTCTTGCTGTTATTGAAGCTGTTGACTTTGCCACCGAAGCTTCCTTACAGGTAGCAACAAGCTCTCTTGCCGTCATTCAAGCAATTGATTTCGCCAAGGATGCTACAATGCAAGCCGCAACATCTTCCTTAGCTGTAATCCAAGCTGTTGATTTCGCCAAGGATGCAACTGTTCAAGCTGCTACATCTTCTCTTGCCGTCATTCAAGCTATCGATTTCTCTAAGGATGCAACCCTACAGGCTGCTACAAGCTCCTTAGCCGTTATTGAAGCTGTTGACTTCGCAACAGAAGCTTCTCTACAGGTAGCTACATCTTCCTTAGCAGTCATTCAGGCTATTGACTTCTCCAAGGATGCTACTCTTCAAGCTGCCACCTCTTCTCTTGCAGTAATCCAAGCTGTTGACTTCTCTAAGGACGCTACTCTTCAAGCAGCAACTTCATCCTTAGCAGTAATCGAAGCTGTTGATTTCGCAACCGAAGCAACCCTACTTAATGTTTCAACTTCTCTTGATCGTTTCCAGTTTGATGGCAGCGAACTTCTTGTTAAAGCAACAGTAGACGTTGACCTTGATTACGCAACAGACTCAGTAACCATCTATGGCGACGAAGGTCTAATGTTTGCTCAGGTCTCCGGTTCTGGCGAAATGATTACAATGCCAATCGGTTCCGAAGGCTTTGCATTCCTACAGGCAGCTTCTGGTTCAGTTCATCACAGCGATGACAACTCAGCTCTTCTTGTTGGTCTAATGGGTTCAAACAGCCAAAACGTTCTTCTTTCATCTACAGATGACGTTCTTTACGTTTCCGCTGCTCTTAATGATCCATCAATCTCAACAAATCTATCTGCTCTTGCAGCAGTAGATTTCGCAACCGAAGCTTCACTTCAAGTTGCAACAAGCTCTCTTGCAGTAATCCAGGCAATTGACTTTGCTAAGGATGCTACAATGCAGGCTGCAACTTCATCTCTAGCAGTCATTGAAGCTATTGACTTTGCTAAGGATGCCTCTCTACAGGCTGCTACAAGCTCCCTCGCTGTTATTCAAGCAATTGATTTCGCTAAGGACGCCACAGTACAGGCTGCTACAAGCTCCCTTGCAGTCATTCAAGCCATTGACTTTGCTAAGGATGCTTCCTTACAAGCAGCAACCAGCTCTTTAGCTGTTATTCAAGCTATTGACTTCTCTAAGGATGCAACCCTACAAGCTGCTACAAGTTCTCTTGCAGCTCTTGAAGGCGCTCTTAATGGTGGTGGCACCGCTCTCGTAGTTGAAGCAACAGATCTCGATATTCGTGATCTTTCATCTGCTACAGACAGCGTAACTGCACATCAAGGTGGCGATTGGTACGTTCATCAGTCCGGTAGCTGGATTGTTGATCGTGTCGTTGCAACCTCTGCAACAGTCGTAGCAGAATCTATCAATGCTTCAAGCGTTGAAGTTATTGCTGGCGGCGCAGCCGAGTTCGGCGCATCCTTCTACTGGTCTTCACCAGCAGGCAGCGTTTGCTACATTCGCTTAGGTGATACCGCAGCTAGCTCCTCAGTTTACACAGTTAAGCTTGTAAACGGTGGTTACTACGAGATGCCAGAACGTTGGGCAGGCAAGGTTCAAGCTATCTCTGATGCAACTGGTGGCACATTATTGGTCACCAAGCTTGACTGATAGTCAGCGTATCTAAAGGTTCTTTGAACTAATAGATAACTAAAATCTGAGAAGGGAGGAGAGAAATCTCCTCCCTTTCTCTTTTTTAAGATATTTACTAATATGACCATTAAGAGAGCATTGGTTTTATCTGGAGGAGGCAGTCGTGGTTCATACCAGGTTGGTGTTTTAAAAGCTTTAGCTGAATCTGGGAGGGAGTGGCATAGTGTACACGGGATATCGGTTGGTAGTTTAAATGCTGCTTGGATTTCTATGTTTTCTTCAGAGCAACAAAAACATAATATTGATGGACTTGTTAAGATATGGAGTTCTATTAAATCGTCTGACGATATATATAAAAAATGGTCTAATGTAAAGCCGCTTAATTATTTTTATTCAACTTGGAGAGGAAGCTTAAATTCTGGTGCTCCTCTTAGAACTTTGTTAGGAAAGTTTTTTAAAAAAGAATATATCAAAACTCCATTAACTGTTGGATGTGTCAATCTTCAAACCAGCGAATATCATATAATCTCAAGCAATGATAAAGATATATTTGATTATGTTTTAGCGAGTTGTCATTTGCCATTGGTGTTTGAACCAATTGTTATTGATAATCAAAAATGGGTAGATGGTGGTATACGTCATCAAATACCAATATTAGATGCTCTTAAAGAACGTCCAGATGAAATTGATGTTATATTAGCTTCACCTATATCTATTCGTGATCGGTTAACTGATGTATATGATCTACAAAGTTCTCCAAAAGTGGCTTTAAGAGCCTCAGAAATAATGAGCGATCAAATATATCTTCAAGATTGTTATACCGTTTTAAGAGCAATTAAGACCGTAGAAAATGTAAAAATAAATTTGTTTGTTCCAAGTATATCCTTAATACATAATAGTATGAATTTCTTTCCAGAACAAATAAGTCAATACATACGATTAGGATATACTGAAACAAAAACAAAATTACTTAATCAACTCGAGAAATATTAATCAATGTCGTCATATCACGAAATGTTAATGGGAGATCCAACGTATTCCATTGGATGGGATGCGGCGGACTATATGTGGGATGATTTAGGAGTTTTTTGGGACGGTTTAGATATGGGTATTATGGCTATCATTCGTGGTAGCAGTTCTTCAGCCGCTGCTGCTGCTGCACGTAGAAGACCATTTGTTGATATATCTTTGGAAGCTAATTTATGTTATGTTAATGGAGATCCATATATAACCGGCAATAGTTCTGAAGGTAATGGAAATGTTGTTAAAATAAAAGGCGAGATACAAAAAAGATATGTTGAAGCTTTAGCGGTTCAGTTAGCTTCCGGCGTTAATACAGTAAATTTAAAAGTATTGGATATACAAAAATCATCACGTGATGAAAATATTAATGTATCAGCAGATATTGTTGTTAATAATAAATTGCAAGAAGCTGTTGAATATGTTGCACGTCCGATAATTAAAGCTGAACCCATAATAACATATAACAGGTAAATTGTGAATCATACTCCAAAATTTCAACTCAAACTTAATGAAGAAAGCGAAATTGATTTCAAGTTAAGCATTGAAGGATCTGTATCAGATCAAGATATGGCTAAACCAATATTTCGTTTTGTTATGACAGAAAATAGTTCTGATAGAGGTTGGGTATTTCCTGTTAAAACCAAATATAAAGGTTCAGATATTTTTACTGTTAAAATTCCAGCATTAAATGAAAATGCTAAGGAAGACACTCCTTACAGTGGACGTTTAGAAGTTATAATGGGTAATCTCATAATGATACCTACTGAAGTATTATTAGAGTTTAAACGCCCATTTTCTGTTAAAGCTGAAATAAAATCTGAAATGATAGAAGCTTCAGAAGCACAACCTACTCCTCAACCAAAACAAAAAACTACAAAACCAATAGAAAAAAAGGTAGATACTCTTGAAGAAGATATTGACGCAGTGATCGCAATAGCAAAACCAGAAAAGCCTCGCCTTCCAACTAATTCCCCGAAACCTACCCCCACCAATATTCCTACTACTCCACCTAAAGTTCAAAATCCAGTATTGTTTAATAACGTTATGTTCTTAGAAGAAAACAAAAAATCTGTTAATAAAACACCTGTTCAAGCTACAAAACTAAAAGTAGAACAATCACCGGCTGAACGTGAACAAATTAAAAACAAGCTTAAGAATATGTTTAAGTCGGCTTTAAAATAAAAAACCCCGGCTTCCGCCAGGGTTCATATTAAGCTTATTATAGATTAATCAGGCTCGCCAACCACCACGATACTGTCTGCGTCCAAGGTTAGGATACCGACGTTGCGTTGAATTACGGTCATAAAGACCAACCGGCGTTTGCTCTTCACTATCCACCTTACGAATCTCATCAAACAAATTTGTGGACTGAGCCATTTCCATAACCCGATCCAGATTATCCAATGTAAAAGACCACGTGCGGGTGTTGGCATCGTAGCTGCGCTGATTAGCAGCGATGGTCTTAAACTGATTGGTTAGCGCATACATATTCTGACCACGAATCCAAGGAAAGCTAACGGTGAAATCCATCGTGCGAGTAGTAAGACGAAACACATTTACCGGAGCCGTAGAAGCGGCAGAAGCCTCTGCAAGTTGAGCATTCGTCTGCACCCAAGCGTTGGCATCGGTTGCAACCTGATTAATGTCGCCCTCATACAACGGCCAATAACGACGAACATTAGCAAGAAACTTATCGGCGTGAGCAGCGGGTGCGGAATAAGGAGAACGATCCCCACGATACTTGGGCGTCAAAATGCCTGGAATAGATCGCATTGCAGACCATCCAGACTTATTGCCAAGTCCGCTCATATACACACGACCATTTTCAAACCAAACACGGCTCGGTGAGGTTGAAGCTTGACCAGCAAGCACACCAGCCAATCCAACATAACCGCAAGCGTGAACTACATCAATAACGGCATTACGCACGGTGCCGTTGGGATGCTCATAAGAACAAAGCAGATCGCAAGCCCTCATAATCTCTCTTAGATCGGCTCCGGTTCTACGAATGATAAGATCATCATCCGTGATATTTGCAACCTTCTCAGCGGCTTTTAGGAGCTTCTGCACGGCACCATTCCACACGTCCACACATTCCGCCGCCAACATATCAGACCGAACACTTAGAGCACGAATCGTAGCAATACCAAAATTAGCCGCAATCGTCTTAGCATAAAGATGCGTATCCTTCTTGCGACAAATCGGCCCAACCCCACATTCACGAGAAGCAGGATCGGTCAAATTATCCCCACAACGAGAACAATGACGCAGAGTATTATCGGTGTGCAATCGGTTGCGAGTCATTTTCTTATCTCCTTATATCCAATATATCACACAATAATACGAATTTCAAGATATTAAAAAGCTAATGATATCAACGTCTTGGTTTAACGGTTTTCTTAACTTTCCAGAGATAAGGAAGGAAATTAACAGGAACAACAAATTCAATGTCGGGGCGCTCAGATAGTTGAAATACCCAAGCCCGATCATCAGCTTGAAGTCCAGTATCTAAATCTCGCACATAACGAATAAACGTGCCATTTTCAATACGGGTGACAGCGTGACTTGCACCGATAACAGGCATACACGGCAGATAACGCACGCCAGGGATATCGTGAACGTTTACCTGACGTTGCTCGTGCCAGTAAAACCGGTGTTCAGTTTGATTGCTCATAATCTGATAATATCAGAATCAAAATGATATTTCAAGAGATTAAACTGCTGGTGCTGTTGGAGGAGGAGCTACTGGTGTTGCTGGGGGTGGAGTAGCTGGTGGAGCCGATGAAACTTCGGCTGGAGTTGGCTCTTCTTGTTCATTAACGTTAATAACAATTTTACCAATTTCAATAAGGAACTGTTCTATACCTTGTTTTTGTTCATCAGTTTGTTTTTTAAAGAATGTTACAAGTTGACCATATACTTCTGGATCAGTGAAGGACCGACCACCACGAATAACGTTAAGACGTTCTATCATATCATCAACGGTGAATTCTTTTGGAGCACCGGCTGGGGTTTCTGGAGAGGGTGGTGCGGAAACGTCTGCTGGAGGGGTAGCTGGAGCGGGAACACCGGCTGGAGCGGCATCTTGTTCTTGAAGAATTTGATAAACGGCTTCATTAACAAGAGTGCGTAAAAATTGTTGGCGACGTTTTTGTTGTAGTGCTTCACGAATTGTTGACATTGGAATTCCTTTTTGTGGTAATTATTTTTGAATAACGTATAATTTAAGATTTGATTTATCTTTTTCGTAGAAATACTTTACTTCTGTAATTATCCACATTTTTTGATTAAGTAAGTTAATCTTCTTTTTTCCTTGCAATAAATCAAATTTAGCAAACGTCATACGTATTTTTTTAGATTTTTTGTTTTTACCGGATTTCCGTAAATTCCGAAGAGTAAGTGATCTACTAGGTCGTGATTGCAAATGAGCTAAAACATTACGTTGAAAAAAACTAAACAAACCAATTATTTTATTTTCAGCGCCATCAATTGTTAATTCTAATGTATGATTACGATAAGATGGCTGATTCATTTCTGATATATTGTAAACTCCATAAAATGATTTTTTTGTTCTATCGTTTTCAATTGTGATTGCACATTTTGCAGGTTTATTTATTTTAGTGTTTGCTGGAACGCTGATGTTAGAAACTAAATAGTTGTTTTTTTCTAAATCATTTATAAGGTTATCAAGATCTTTTAATGCATTAATGTTTTTTTGATTAAGATTTAATTCTTCTGTATCAATTAAACTAGTTGGATCTAATTCAATATCTGATTCACTTGTTATTAGGTTATTCATATTTGTTTATTAGCTTTGTTACATAACACGCAATTGTGTAGCATTCTTCTATATAATCTGAACCTAAAACTGTTTCAACTTTTATAAAGATCTTTCCATCTTCTTTTTCACTGAAGATATAGATATCTGAGGAGTGTTTTATCTTAAGAATATCAATGGCTAATGAGCCATAAAAACTTGAATCTTCAAGCACATAAAAAGCAATAAGGGTTGGACCCAGCACAGTGAGGTTCCAACCCGTAGGAAAACTATTATATAGTGGATGTTTACATATAGATGGATCTGACATATTAATCCTGATTCTTCTTCGGTCGGCCTCGCTTCTTACTGGGGTAAAGATGCTTACTCACCATCGTCTGATAACTCTTCATACGATTATTGTCTCGCATAATGTCGCCACGAAGATAATCAACGATATCCTCATCATCTTGATTGAATAGGAAATTGATCATCTTGAGCTCAGAGTTAGTCTTGATATCAGTCATTTCAAAAGGAGAAATTTGATATTCCTTTTTGATGATATCAAGGAATTGTTGCACGCTATGATTAGCAGCCCGAAGATGCTGAACAAATTCCGCAGCAACAGTCAATTGAGCTTGATCAATAATTTCCATTGCTGCATCAAGCCCATCACGTGAAGCGCCGGTCATAAGCTTAAACTTATCAAGCGCACTGGTCTCAATCTTTTGAGCCATCATAGCAGTAATGCCGTGTAGCTCTTCACCAATGTCCTTTAGCGACACATCGCCGGTATTATAAATGGCTTCCTTCTTACCCTTAACCGGCTTAGGATCGTCCTCAATCTGAGCAAAATCAGACTTAAGGGACTTCTTGATTGCCCAATCATCGCAAACCTCGTGAGGCGACAGGGGAAAGCCGCTGCGAGGATCGGAAATATAAGCAAGAACATTGTCAACACTAACGGTAGGATTATACCAAGCGGTATCCTTACGATTGTCATTGAAATAATACTTAATTAGCCAAGCGGAAAGCTTTTGACCATCACGCAGGCGCTCAAAAAGCACGTTGATATTCTCGGGATTAATCTTCAGACGGTTAGGCATCTTTATTCCTCACGTTTGTTGATGACAGATATCTAATAATAGTATGCCACAACAAAATGACAAATTCAAGATATTTCTAAATTATTGTTTTTATTCAGAAATAACGCTTTATCGCTGAAGGTCTGCCCGCCTTTTCTGAAGGACGAACAACGTCAGTGAATTTTTGAACAAACTTAAGAGGAGAACCACGAAGATAAAGCTTAAGCAATTTTGCTACTGCTTCCTCTTCCATATCCTCATCTGCCATAAGCTTAAGATCTACAAGAACATCAACATCCTTTTCAGTCATTCTAGAAAGCTTAAGAACGTCAACGATGAAGTCTTCTACGCTATCGGCATCACGGAGCTTTTCAACAAACTGTTTAGCGGCAGGAAGAGCTACTTTACGAACACTTTCGCCACTTTCTACACCACCAGGAGATGCAGCTTGTATCTTGAAACGTTCCATAGCTTTGTCATAAATTTGTTTAGCTCTTTGAACACTTACGCCTAATTGAGCAGCAATATCCTCTAGAGACTGACCACCGGCTAATTCTTTTGTCTGGTATTTTTTACCAAGCGTTGCTAAATCTTCTTCATCAACTTCTTCTTTTTCTGATGGAGTTTCTTCTTTGCCTACAGCAGCTTTAGTTGATTTCATTGTATTAATAAGATCACGAAGCTTTGTAGGAGTTATAGCACGATAGCCAAGAATTGGTTTACCATCTAAGCCATCAATATAAAGCTTTTCAAGAACGTCTTTAACTACGTCTTTAGCGGTGCGACCTTTAAGTTTATTTATCAATGCCTGTTGTTCTGGAGATATTTCTCCTTCTGTTTTACTGGCTAATAGTTTTAAAACTTCTTCGGCGTTTTTAACATTGGTAGCAGATATTAATTTGGCTGCTTGACCAAGACGCAATTCTGTGCGATCCATTTGTTCTTCAACAGCTTCACGAATTAATTGTTTAAGTTCATTTAGTTTAATTTTCATATCAACCGTCCGCTTCTTCAGTCTTTTTCTTTGTTTTTGATTTAGCCGCCTTTTCTTCATCTTCTGCTGCTGCATCGCTACCTTTATCTGTCCATCTACGTCCAAAGTATAGAGCAAGAAGTGGACTAAAGTAAGCCATTGCATCGGTTGCTGAGAAAGCACGGAATGTTAATCCCCAAGCTGTTTCAACAATTGAAATAAAAAGCCATAATGTTATAACGATAAAACCAATGACCATCATTGTAAATGATGCTGATTTTTTACCATTTGATTGTTTTAGTAAAGGAATTTGCATTTATTACCTCTGGGTATTAAATATTAATTAGCCAGGAAAAAACCAGATAATAAACCGGTTGCAATTCCAACAATAAGCAAACCGGCACCGGTTAAAACATATTCCCAAGGAAAACTATTAGATTGCTGAATTGATTGTTCAGTAATTGCAAATAAACGATCTATTTCAGTTCTGTCTGCTTCGTGAATAATTCTAAATCGTTCACGATCCGCATTTAATCTTAATCGCCATTCTTCATTTAATGTTGTTAATCTTAAATAATCTCTTTCTCTTTGTGAATTTAAAGCCGCAACAGCACGATCCCTTAATGCCATTGTTTCTGCTAATACAAATGCGGCTGCGGATCCAGTAAACAACATATGATCAACAGTTAATGTATATGACGTTCTATCCGGTCTAACAATTTCTGTTCCAGGTCTTAATCGTAAAGGACGAGCCTCTGTAGTCTGTTCTATTATCGGATCCGAAACAGTTTCTAATGGTGGAACTTCTGATGAAGCAATAGGACTATATATATCTACATTTTCTGCACGTGCAATAGTTGTAGCTGAAGTTTGCGTATGAGCACATCCAAAAACAAACAAAGAAAATAATAAAATATACTTATTCATTTCTTTCTCTCATTCCAAAAACAGAACCAAATTGATTAGCTAATTCATCTGGATTGTTGGTTAACTCAGAAACTCTTTGATTACGTCTACGATTTATGTTGGTAATATGTTCATCATATTCACGTCTTAATTGACCCATTCTTTCTTCATAATCTGCTCTCAAAGCTTCTATCTCTCTTTGTTGAGTTTCATATGTTCCAGTAATTTGTCTTATTTGTTCATCTTTTCTTGTTAATGCATCTCTATGCTCATTAACCAACGTTTGAATTAAATCATTTTTATCTGAAACTTCTTTAAATCTTTGAACGACAAAATAAACACCAATAACTAAACCAACAAGGATTGCAAGAGATAACCAATTATTAGAAAAGAAATTTTTTATAGTTTCATTTGTTTTGATTGAAGTCATATTAGTTAAAAAACTTTTTGCCGGTTGTGGAATCTAAATCATCATCACTATCATCATCATCTTCAATATGTTTAACGTTTCCATTGTGTAATTGTTGAAACGTTTCAATGATATTAGCTATTTCTTCAATGCTGGTATGCATATGTTTTAGGGTTTCTCCTTGACGCCTTATTACTTCAGATTGAATTTCTACTTTTTGTGCTAAAAAGGTAATAACCTTTTCTAAGGTCTTTAGTTTTTCTTGTAGTGCTATATTTTCAAATTCTTTTAAACGTTCTCCTAAATCTTCTGTAGCTACGCTTACAATATCAGTTCTATCTTTTTTGTTTATTAGTTCACTTAACTTTTTGAAAATACTCATAGCTTCCTCATTTATGATTTTTACGATTTTCGTCTTCAATGAGTTTGTAGATCGTTTCAGCGTCAACTTGTTCTTCTTTACCCTCCAATATTCTTTGTTTTTTATACTGTGTTGCTTCGTTTAATAGTTCTACAATTCTGGGATCATTAATAGACATTTGTTGCATTACATAACCCATAAATTGATGGGCAGTTAAACCATATTGAAATAACGTGCTTTTAAAATGCAACATCTCCTCTTTACTAAACTTAAGTTCTAAAAGATCTTTTAAAAGAATTTTCTTTGTTCTATTAAAAGCATCATTCATTTATCAATCTCCGGCTGGACTACCTCCACCAGCGAGTTGTTCTGGTTGTCCACCAGCATTCGCAGAATATGGTGTTGGAGATTCTCCTTCGGCACTTCCCCTTGTTGAAGTATATTCTGTATTTGTTGGATGAAACCCATAATTTCTTTCCATTATCTGCATAAACATTTTTGCAGTTCGTTCATCGTAATTGTTTTTAATATAAGCTTCAGCTCTATTAAGAATAATACTTCGTGGATTTAATAATGCATCGTAATTGTTTATAAGACGTGCCATACTTCTTGAGAAATCATTAAGATTGATCTTTGGTGTATTAATAACTGGTGGACCTTCTGGTGCTTTACCACTTCCACCACCAGCATCTCCCCCGTCGCCACCGGCATCATCTCCACCTGCATCATCTCCACCGGGTAAAGGTGGCAAATCTTGCTCGAATAATCTTTTCAGCGATCTTAATTGACGTTCTTCTAATGTTTCTGGAGATGGAGCATTAATAGCATCGGGACCGGGACCAGGAGCAGCAGTTTGTGGCATACTCTCTTTTTCATATCTTACAATATAACGATCTACTACTTGATCAAGAGAAACGTTTTTTTGAGGAACCGGTGCAAAATCTGCCATCTGTTGTGGATAATCCCCTTGCACAACTTGTTCTCTCAATATTAAATCTCTATTTTTGGCAACATAAACAAGATTATCAATGCGAACATATGAATGTTGTTTGTCTATCAAACGAACGTGTTCGTATAATGTTCCTTTTGGAATCATTACAGGACGATTAGCACCCTTTGTATATCCAAGCTTACCAGAATGACGAGTCATTAATGCATTTGTTTTTAATTTTTTCATATCATCCTCTTCCTAAGTTTGGAGTTTGTGCAGCAGGAGCGGCTGGTGTAGCTGGAGACAATGGGGTTGTAGGTTGATTGCCTAATCCTGTTGAGACCGGTTTTTCCATTGAAGGTTGAACTTGAGTGATTGGAACGGTTTCTGCTCTTTCGGCAGCGGCATTTAACATCATATCAGGTTTTGGATTTGTAAGCGGTTCAATTCTATATAATGAATCAAGATTTGAAGCTTCGCATACTTTCATTCTGGCTTCAATAACATCCCAATTTAGTTCTTTCATCATTGCAAAAAGATAATCTCTTTTTTCGGTAAGATAATCTTTGAAATATGCGTGTTCCCACATATCCATAACTAATACTGGAATACAACCAACTGGAATATTTGTATCGTGGCTATCAATTAAAACATTCATATACACATTACGATATGGCTCATATACGGTTAAACCCCAACCATTACGGGATGCCATACATACAGCAAGAAAATCTTCTTGCCAAGCTTCAAATGTTCCCCAATCACGTGATAATCTCACATATGGAAGACTATCTACACGAATCTCGCTATCTACATCAGATATATTATTAAAATATAATTCGTGTAGTTTGATACCATTAAAGTTATATGTTTCATCGGTTTTTAATGAACGATATGAGCTGGCTGTGCTTTTAACATCTTGTCTTTCAGCAGCAACTAATCCAGTTGTGACTTTATTAAAAGCTTCTACATATCCTTTATAAAGTTTATCGTGAGCTTGTTTAGTTGCATCGGATAGTTTTTCAGTTCTCAATGAATGAGATTTTGGAACTAATGTAAAACCTTCTTTTAAAGTTTTTACGGCAGCTTTAACCATATTAGTTAGAACGTTTGGTTTAGCGGCTTCTGTAAGTTTTTTAGGTTTTTCTACGGGTGCTAAACCTTTGGCTTCTAATGTATCTTTAACCGCTCTTTTAACTTCATTATCTAATAATTTCTTGAGTTCTTCTGTAAGTTTCATATGATACCTTATGATATATTGTAATCTTAATTAGATAAGGCCGGGAAGAATAACTCCCAGCCTTATTTTCTTTAATTAGCTATTTTTTTATTTACTTATTATCTCTAATGTTCCAAAGAATGTAGATAATCCAAAATCACTCTTTTTAAATCTACCAAGGATTAATGCATTTTCTGGGATTAGCTTATCTTTGCCGCTCTTAAAGTTCCACACAAAGACTTCCATATCGGTGCAGGAAGCTCCATATATCTTCATACGCATATATGCCTTGCCAGCCTTTGTTTTAGCTTCTCGGGCATTTTTAACGATACACCAGACCCATTGCTCATCATCTTCCCAATCATCAATTGATGTTATGCCATTTGTTCGGAAATATTCGGATATCTCAGGGGTCACAATCAAATCAATATCTACAGTTCCGGACAATGCACGACTGAATTCTACTTTTTCTCTTAGATCCCAATCTGGAAGTTCTTGAGCTTCTGCAATAATACGGGCAAGATCTTCTTTATGGGTTTTTTTCTTTTTGTTGACGGCTCGTTTTAATTCATCGCCCTTGTCTACAAGAACGTGATGAAGTTGACGATAATTCTTGAATAGCTTATCTTCTCCTACCAAATTCATACTTTCAAAAGCTTCAAGCTTGATTAGAGTAGACAATGCTCGCTTATTAAATTTTGAATGACGCCACGTATCATTTGGATTAAACAATAAATCTTCAAGATTGTTGTATGGACGATGTTCGTTGATTTCATTAAGAACGGTCATACCTACGTGTTTAAGCGAAGCAAATGAAGGAATAAGTTTGCCATCACGAATGGTATATTCTTTTTGAGAAAAATTCACGTCGGGTTTACCAATTGTAAATCCAAGTGCCTTAGCTTCCGATAGAGCAATTGCTTTTGGATCTTCTTTGCCGGATTGCTTACCCTTTTCTGTAGCACAATAATCAATATAAGTAGTAATCCATTCTTCTGGGTAATATGTCATAAGCCAAGCACACGTATACGATATTAATGAATAGCTTACGGCGTGGCTTTTATTAAATGAATAAGCTACAAACTTTTCCATTTCATCAAAAATGCTATAACTGATATTTTTATCGATATTATTTACGTTCAAACAACGATCAGCAAAGTCTTCACGCATTGCTTCCCGTTCCTTAGCGGCTTTTTCTTTATTAGATAGATCCTTTTTAGTAAAGGCTTTTCGGACATTGTCTGTTTCTTCAAGAGGAACGCCTGCCAACTTATGATAGATTAGCTGTAGCTGCTCTTGGAAGACGATTAAACCGGATGTATCAGACAACACCTCTTCCAGTAGAGGATGCTTATAAACAATCTTAGAGGGGTTTTTACGATTATTCAAATATAGTTTGTCAGCACCAATACCAAGAGGGCCGGGACGGAAAATAGAAGTAGCAATTGAAAGATCGGTGATATTCTTTGGCTTCATTTCTGCCATAAACTTCTGGACTTGTGGATTGATAAACTGGAAAATACCAGCATATTTACTTTCCCACCAAACGTTCGTATATACCTTTTGATCGCTCAGATTAAGTTTATCTGGATGCAGATGATCATCATACCATTTTTTGATCATATCAAAGGTAATATATTTTCTTAATGTATTTTCCTTACGAACAATTTTCCGGATACATTCTTCGAACATACGAAGGGTTCCAAGACCGAGGATATCAAATTTAAGAAGACCAAATCCTTCTAAATGTCTTGCATTAAGACCTTCGGGCCAAGGTGTTTGAAGAACATCGCCACTCTTAATAATTGGCATATTATCACGTGGATTATTTGTAATAATGACACCGCCAGCGTGGCGAGATACGTTTCTCATCTGCTTGAATAGAACACGAATGGTCTTTTCAAAGTCTGGATATTTTTCCATTAATTCACGGAATGATGGTGAATTATTCTCAGCCTCTTCATATGTAAGAATCCAACCAGCACGATCAAAGCCAGGTGTCTTCTTGGCTTCTGCAAGAGCTTCATTCTCAATCTTGCTGGTATATTTATTGACTTCATCAAATGGTAGACCGGCCATCCGAGCTACGTCTTTGATCAAACTACGTAGCTGTAGCTGATTAAAGTTAGAAACTGAAATAACATTTTCTGTTCCGAAATAATCGCCAATAAGCTTAACTGCCTTTTCACGATCACCGAAATCTGAATCAATGTCTGGGTATGAATTTTTCTTTAGTCTGGTCAAAAATCTTTCAAATAGAAGACCATATTTCAAAGGATCTACTTGGGTTATCTCTAAACAATAGCTCAAAAGAGAGCCCGCAGCACTGCCTCTGCCATATCCAATTAACATTTGTTTTGAGGCAATATCCATAATCTTAGCATATGTAAGGAAATACTTTGCAAACTTAAGTTCCTTAATTACACCAAGTTCATATACAAGACGATCAATGTATTCTGCATCTTTATCTCGCTTACGATTCTTAAGACCAATCTTAGCAAGACGCTTCAATTCTTCAAAAGCAAGAACATCCTCTCCAACATCTTCTCCGAGCTTTTCAATTGCGTCTTCAAGATATGTCTTAGGAACAAGCTTCTCAATAACAGGAAGCTTAACAGAACGATCAAAATCAACATTATCAATCTGATTATGTGCAATATCCCACGTGCGTTCAATAGCCTCTCGGACTACATCATCGTTATAGAATTCATAACCAGCACTATAAGTGCTATAGCTATCCCACATTTGTTGGGCGTTCTTAGGATACAACTCACACTTAAGCTCTTCAATCTTTTGTGGTAGCTTAGAAGTATCAACACCATCCTTAGACTTTGATGCCCAAGCCATAGCCTTATAAAGTTCTCGTTCACGCCAATGATCTGGATTTGAATAATGGCTGTCGCACGTTGCTACAAGCTTAGTATTTGTGCGCTTGGCTGCTTCCATAATATGAAAATTCTTTAGAGCCTGGGCGCCCAAACGATTAAACTGCATTTCAAGATAATAATTCTCTTCACCAAGAGCATCTTTAAATGCATAAATCATATCCTTAAGTTCACTCTGAATAAGCTCAAAGTTAACATTATTTGGACCCCACTTATTATAATCCGGCTCTGTCTGGTGAGAAGCAATGATATGCATATCTGCACCGGCTACGCAAGCGGATAGGGCGATGATATTGCCCTTTGCTTCCCGCTTAAGCATATCAAGATCAATGCGGGGATACTTGTAGAAGCCGTCAATATATGAGTTAGATACAAGACGGAATAGGGTCTTAAGACCGGCATTATTCTTTGCAAGAAGAACAAGATGATTACGGCGTTGAATAGGATCACGATACTTATTGGACTTGCTATCTTCTTCGTTTTCTACTGTAGTTCCAGCAAGTTCATCTTCATCAACAACAGTTTTAACACCAGCCATTTCCTCAAGTTCTGCCTTTGCAGAAGCGAGTTCATCACCGATATTGTCTGGATTAGCAGCAAGTCGCTTTGCTTCCTTTTCTGCGGCTTTAGCTTCATCCTGTGCGGTTTTAAGCTTACGCCATTCAGCGAGGGATGGAATAAAATAAGCTTCAAGCCCTGGCAACGCCTTAAAGTTGTGTCCCTTGTTTTTAATCTTTTGAGCGTGCAGATATTGCCAGCTAAAAGAGTTCATATTCCCGTGGTCTGTTAGAGCCAAAGCATCGGATCCATTTGAAAGAGCAAAATCAATATGATCGCCTGGTGTTCCGATTGCATCGCCTGGGCTACCGATTGTTGAATGACCGTGAAGGTTTACAAAGTGTTTAGGTGTAGTCATATCACCATCTTAACAGAATTAATTTATAATGTAAACCCGATTGAATAAAAGAAAAAAGCCACGTGTTTAAAGTGGCTTCGTTAATTTAATATATTTTTGTCAGTATTCAACCTTATTAACAGAAACTTCTTCCATCCTGTATTCATAACCATATTCAAATTGTTTACCAATCAACTCATTCATAGTTTTAATAGCTTCAGTTTGATCATTATAACGCCTATAAATTTCCCACCGCTCACTCTTTGGCTTTTTTTCAAGTATATTATACATCATATAATTCTCCACAAACTCACAATATACATATGTGTTTTAAAAATATAAATGCTTAACAACCATCTACCATAGAAAAATATTCATTAATCAATATACGAGCATATGTTCTGGCACCATTACGTGTTAAATGTATACCATCACGAGTTAAACGCAATGGCGGTACAACTTCATTAGGTCTCGTTATATGTATATAATCAATATCATCCGGAATTAATTCAATTAATGTTTGAATATTTGTTTGTGTTTGAGATGGCGGTATATTCTGCGCTATGTCATTTCCATTCAATGATATAAATACAAAATCTGCTTCAGATGTTAAACGTGTCCAATCAGAACGATGATTCATCCATCCCCTTGAACTCCAACCAACTCTTCCAGCAGAAACTATACGAAAACCATCTCCCAATTCTCTTTGCATATATCTTGTTAATGGGCTGCCAGGTGCAAAATGACTATCCCCAATACACACAATGGTTATTTGATCTGTTCTACAACTTGAATCAGCCACACTTACATCACAAAATACAGCAACCAATGAAACAACAATAAAGAAAAATATATCAAAACTATATTTCCACATAGTTTTAATTATAAATCTTTAGGCATTATTGCATTTGGACCTACAAATAAACTTTCACTCCACAAATCAGACTTCATAGCAAGAAGACGAGTTCTATCATAACGATTATTGCCATCAACAGTATCTTTCCAAGCACCATAATTTTTTGTTCCTAATATACGCAAAAAACGTTTTGGCCAATCTTTTAAATTTGATGGTTTAGATAACGTTAAACAATCTCTTGCTGGTCTTGGTGCATTTACGCTATGAGAATGATATACACACATAGCTAAATCTTGTTCTTCAGTCATATTTTGATTAACAGTTAATATTGAAGGATTTTGAATTCCACGAATTGCTTTATAAGCTTCAGTTTCTATCGCTTTATTAGATAATAAAAGAAATTTCTTTGCGCTTTCTATTTGAACGTGGAATGTCGCCGGATGATTAAATAATTCGTGAAACAATATAATCCAATCTCTGGCTTTATCATTAAATGGCCCTTGTTCTGGAACCTTACCATCAATAGGGGTAAATTCATTGCGTATAGCCCTTCCAGTTATCTTAAAACCGGTTTGAGAATCACGAAGGACTCCTGCACTATCCAATGTCCATCCAACCTTCTTAAAGGCATTTAGGAGCTTTACCAAGGGGGGACAAGAGGACAATGGAACTCCAATTCTGATATCATTTAACATTTGCCAAAGAGAACCTTGATCCAATGTTCTGGGCAATACAGCAATCTTATGCTCTATACCAGCACTCATTGCTGCACCATCATAACTTTGAACCAGACCAAACTTACCACCAACTTCTACCAATGAAGTAAGATATAAAGCCCGATCCATATGATTTAAAGTTTCGGGTTTCGGATACGGAGTGCAATTGTCTCTAATCAAAAATCCAGAATAACTTTTATATTTTACAAATTTGGGTGCCATATAATCCTCTATCTATCAAAATCTAAATATAGAAGATTTTCCCGTTCCCAATCTTCTTGCAATATAACATATGCATTTACATTACCCCATCCATCTTCAATATAATGCATTTTTAAAGGAAACTTCCATTCTTCTACTTGAGGCTCTTGATTTACTTTTTGACGTTGAATTTCTTTTAACATATCATCTGCACGATAACGATTGGCTATCGTTTTAAAATCTGACATTGGTAATCTACGAGTTATCTCTTCTGTATACCAATGTAGCATATTTCCTACTCGTCGTTTATAAGTTCTAATCTTCATACAATCTCCCAAAAGAAAAAGGCTGGAACATCGTCCAGCCTTTATTATAAATAAGTTTTATAAAATTGATTAAACGATACTATGACGAGTTGTAGAACTGACCTCTACCTTAAAAATATCTCCAAAACTCTTATCCCCTGCACTGTGCTGAGAATAATCATAATATAGAATACCATTTGGTGCTACAAACTCAAGAAACATTTTGCCGGTCCAATAATCATAAAATGCACCTACATACATACAATTATCACCAGGATTAAAATCACGATAATCTGTTTCAGTGCTTTCCTGCTCCGATGGAATAGGATCTTTCTCAATACAAATTCTACCTTGAACCGGTCTTTGAATGTTTACTACAGTGCCCTTTGTAATACCATACTTAGCCTTCAATTCAAAAGTAATGTCCAGCTTGCTCCGCTGAATCATTGCCGAAGTAATCTTAGAACGAGTCTTACCATCTGTAATAGTCTGCATATCTTTATGTTATCACACTATATGTGGCATTTAAACTTATTTTATTGCAGTCAGATAATGATCCCGCTCCCATAAATCATAATGATCATCATAAAAAATATAGATTTTTTTATCATTATAGAGAAATATTGCCGCTTCTTGAGTCTGAAAAAAATCATCAGATTCATAATATTCTGTCTGATCCAATAAATCCCAATGACTTGCCATTAATATTTCTTCACCTATATAAAGCAAAGTAGAATCCCTTGGCAAAAAAATAAGATCATCAAAAACATACCAACGTATAGTTAAATCTTCTCGGCTAACTTCTCTTAAAGTGCAACCCAATAAACCATTTGATTTAACACTCCAAAGCGATCCTTTATGTGGTCCACGTGATATCATTAACCAACTACCTTAATATCATTTGGATCACATATTACATAATAAATGTAATCCTTCCATAATATCTTAAGACCATATAAAGATTCTGTGTTGTGATAATTTGCTTCCAAACAAAGAAATATTTCACCAATAGGAATATACCTGGAAAAGACTTTATCTTCGTGAACAATCTTTCTATCCATAGAAAGTAATAGTGGACTATGAATGACGAATAAACCGCCCGGTTTAATAACTGCTAATAAACATCCCGTCCTTATATTCACGTCTTATCACCCATAAGATAATTATCTATGGATTCAACGTTTCTTTTTTTTCTTCTTCAAAATAGAACCAATAGAAGGTAAATTTAATGAACCACTTTGGGTTATAGAAACAGGCTCTCCAACAGGCATAACTTCATATTCCTGTTCATCCTCTTCTTCCTCTTCCACAAAAACTTCATCCTCTAAAGGTAAATCTAAAAGTCTTTGTTCCTTTGGGACTCTATATGTAATTTCTAACGGAACCACAACTTCCGGAACCAAAACCTCAATAGGTTCTTCTACCTTTTTTTCTTCAGTAGGTGGAGCTGGAGGAGGAGCAGGAATCGGAACAGGCTTTGGACGATTTCTTTTATCTCTGGCTTTTCCTCTTACTAAGTAAGGCATAATCAATCCTTTTCGTCATACGCACGATGCAAAACGTCCGCAAGAGCCGAATGTATATCTTGAGAATTCATCATTTCCTCAATCTTATCACGTTCAACCTTGACTTCCGTCTGTTTAACTATATTCGTTAAAAGCTTTTGCATCGCTGACATAAGTTGATTGCGTGCCGTTGCGTGATTCATCTTATACCCAGCTTTTGTCATAATCGTAGCTATAGCACGAAAATCTATCCCACTCTCCAATGTTATATATTGTTTCTTCTGATCAGTCATGGAATCTCCTTAATCACATCAAATCTCAATAAAAGAATATATTTCTCTTTGTCAGTTAACATATTCAATGCATTCTTAACCAAACTTACAAGTTCAGTTGTTGCATATTTTAATTCTATATTCTCATCAGATACCAGTAAATCCTTAAGTGTTGATGCGTTTTCACTTCCAGAATTTTTCAAAGTTTCATCAATTGATGATACGTTCTTAGAACGATTTGCCATTGCAATAGACTTTAACATCTTCTCGCTGCAACCATCTTCATGGTCATCTTTTTCACGATCATAATCATTGATATAATCTTGAAGAACCATATTCTCTTCACGTAGCTTTTTTTGAATCTTGTTGTTAGCTGTTCTAATATGCGAAGGAACGTGAATAATAGGCTCTACATTTAAAATATAATTGTTTATAGCTTGACGTATCCACCAAGTTGCATATGTAGAAAATCTATAACCCAATTCTGGTTTATAACCTTCAATAGCAGAAAGAAGACCAATGATGCCTTCTTGCATCATATCTTCTTTTAAAGTAGAATATTCTTTTTTATTATTGTAATATTTGTTGATTATGTAGGAAACAAGAGCTTGATTTTGTTTTACGATTTGATTGCGAGTTTTTAAATTTCTCGTGGAAGCATAATCAAAAAATATTTGATCAATTTTACCAACAGATTTTTCTGCGGTTAATTCATTTTCCATCTCCGATTGCAATAACTGTTCCATTTGTTTTTGTTTCTTTCTTCATTTTTTGCTCAACTGCCCAAATCAAATATGTTGATATGCAACGAGCCTTTACAGTTTCAAACTTACGTCTATTCACATAAAGTTTCAACCTTTTAGCTAACTTAAATCCAATTTTCCAAGCGTCAAGTTCTTCTTCAACAGTTTTTACCTTGTGAGTTAAACTACCACGACTAAAATCATCAAACACAGCATTAAATCGCTCTCTATACATTTTGCGATTCTGACATAACATCATATGTCCAATCTCATGCAACATTACATAGAATGTGATTTCTGGATGCCGATTTTTTTTTAATACAATTAGGTTTTCAGACACCGACGTAAAATCAAGCTTTTTGTCTTTGTCCCTGCCTTTTTTATATTCTATATTCCAATTTTTACTCAGGCAATATTCTTCTAACTGTTCTAACTGAGAATTCCAATTAATGATTTTGGATTTTCTTTCCATAGAACACCTCCCTGATAATCATAACATAACGGTTAAATGATATAAATCAAGGGTAATTATTCATTTATGAAAAAAAACATCAATTGAACGCCTTTATATGTTGTTCCAATATGTTCTTCTATAGAATGATCATTGGTATAAACGTGTAAAGCCCAATCTATATATTCGTTTTTATTTTTATGTCTGGGTTTGCCCCATTCATCATATTCTTTAGGGCCGGCACCGGGTGCCAATCCCCAAATAGAATGTTTTTGGGCGTATTGTTCAGAGAATTCTTCTATGATGTTTATTACCTGATGTTGTGTATTCATTGAATCATTTTATGATGCCAGACAATTTTAATAAACGATTTCTATTGAAAATAACTTCCTGCAAAGATTCTGGTTGATTTTCAGTTTCTTGTTCTTTGGAATATTCTCCACGTAATAAAATTTGACGACTTGCCGCCAAAGCAAATGCGGCTGGAATAATAGTTTGAAATACAGAATTAATCAGCTCAAGCGCATCTTGTTTATGATCCTCTAAAAACTTTGCTGCGCTACGTATACCACGACTACCATATTTTTGAGCAACGCCAGTTCCAACTAATAATCCGGCTAATGGTCCCGCTAATGCGGTCGCTGCACCAGTAGCTATTATTCTACTAACAACCGGCGATGAAGATTCTTCATCAATCTTATCTGCTAACTTTATTAAAATCTCAATAAGCTTGTCATACAATTTATCAAATACCTCTTCTGCCTTTTGTGGATTTTGTATAAACTCTTCAAATGTGCTCGAAATACCAATAGCAGAAGTCATTAGTGTATATGAATTATTCGAAGCGGACACTAATACTCTTTTAATTGCTTGAGCTAAGGCAAATGATGCTACTGAATCTGGAACCGTGACTTTAAGCGCATCTCCTATAACTCGAGCCACTTCTAACATAGCACGATCTAATACACTCTTAACTAAATCTACATATTCATCAACATTTTCACCAAATTCCGGAACTAGTTCATCAATCCTTTGCCAAACGTTTTTTATATTTTCGTAAAACTGATCAAATCCAACTGATAAATCATAGTTTTGTTCATTAAAAACAGCTTCAAATATAGCTTGAACTTTTTCAGAATCTTGTCCTATTTTTCCTAATAAATCAAGTGTGTTATCAATAGCATTTGATAAAAACAATAAATCAATTGCTGTCTCTACTTCTGGGGCTGCTGGAGCTCCTACTACTGTAGCCAATAAACCATATTCGGCTGCGGCACTTAAAGCGCCTTGAATTACATCACGTAATGTGCCAACATTTTCCTCCAACAATAACCTTTGTTGCGATTCAGAAAGACGATTAAAATTATTTAAATATAATATTTCTTTAAGTTGAGCCATATAATCCTCATAATCTCTAATTATACGGGCATTAACAAAATAAAAAATCCGTGAGCATTTCTACATCACGGATTCTTACTTAGATTTATTTTTCGCTTCGGATATTGCCAATCTCCAACACATTCCAATTGTCATTGGATATGCATCAATAAACTGAAAAAGAAAATATCTGACAGTCCACAAAGGAACCATCAGATACCATCTTTTATCCCAAAAAGTCTTTAACATATACCTGGAGTGGGACTCGAACCCACAAGGTCATAAAACCGGAGAATTTTAAGTTCTCTGCGTATGCCATTCCGCCATCCAGGCTTATTATCTTACTCTATCAAAATCACCTTTACATTTAAACTTTATCCGGCGAGAGAGAATCGAACTCTCCTATGACAGTATATAAGACTGCTTCCTCAACCAGTCGGACTTCGCCGGTCTCTTTCAATACATTCAATATAGCATAAGGTGTTGCGTGTTTAAACTGTTTAGCGAAATTAAATTATCCAACCGTCAGTTTTTAATAAAGTAGCAATATCTTCTGGAGATAAATCGTTTTTTGAATTTCTATCAGATTTTTTCATATCCCGGATCATATTACGATAATATGAAACATCCGTAGCCATTATTAATGTTTTCAATAAATGATTTGGATTTAAAGAAACACAGGATAACACAACTTGAACAGCTAAATCATCATCTAAAGTTTTTAAAACTCTCATTACGTGTTCATCGGTTAACGTTTCTTTTTTGCTCATATATATAAATATTCTGGGATTGTAAATAAGCCCGCAGCCGATTTTACTTTTCATCTGTCCAAGACTACTGTAAAACCGACTGCTTCCCTAACACATCTTCATCAATATCAATAAGGGCACCCCCAATATTTCAATGACGGGGATTGATATCAACTATTAACCTCTTTAACTCCAAGAGTATTCACAATTGAGAGGTTAAATAGGAACAATTGAGAACAGGACATTCTCAAGGAGATCACTCTGAAATATATCGGTTTTCAGATACATTTTCAGATAAAAACTCTACATATAGCCATTCCTTAGCTATCTTACGAACAATTTTCGGCGTTGTATTGTTTTCCAAAATATCCAGCATTACTGATCTAAGCACACGATCCTTCTGTTCTACAAGCACTTTAGATGGTTTTTCGCTCATCCTACCACTCGCTATGGTTCGTCCAATATCTTTGCGAAACTGATCTGTATCAGGTCGGCATAATGCATATCCATAATGAATCTTATTTCCGTTCTTTCCCCAACGCCGTGCAATTGTTAATACACGATTATCATCATCTAAATCACGAATATACGTATACTTGATATTTTTTTCTTCCATAGCTGTTTCTCCACACTACTTATTGATAAGTTGTTTAACTGATTTTCATACTATCATTCCTTTTAAAAAAGATAAACCCGGCTCGCAAGAGCCGGGTTTATTCTTAACCCCGTTTTTATCTTTTTAAGCTACTCACACTCTCCCGATAAAACGGGATCAGAGAGAAGAGTATCAGCGACGTGCGCCACGCTTACGAGGGGTCGGGGCAGCAGTAGGAGGAGCATTGCCAGCAGCAGGCGCAGCCGTTGCAGCCTTTGCAGTCTTAGCCGGAACCTTAAGATCCGACGTATCCTGACCGGTGGTCCGACGAACCATTAGCTGCTCAACGTGAGGATGAACCTTGGTGAGATTCTTGATGTTCTTCTGAAGACTCATCCACATAGCCATCATAGGCTCAGGAGGACAATCGTGCATAAACCGAGCAAGCTCAACCGACTGATCCGCATTTAGATCGTGCTTCTTAAGCCAATCGCCAAGCTTATTCACAAGCTCAACATACATTTCATTGGAGATACGTCCAAGCTTACGCTTTGCAAGCTCCCAATCCTCAAGAATTTCCTCGCACGAAACCTGACGATCACGCTCCGCACAATACTTCTTGAAAGCACCAGCAACCTCAATACCACAGAAAGCGCCGGTAAGAACGTAAAACATATGATCCTCGGGGTTATCGTAGAGCCCAAGGCGAGTAAGCTCACCATCAAGCTTCACCCACGAGCGGCGATCTGGATACTTCTTATTAGGCTCAAACACGCCATCGTGCTCAATATAACGCTGATTCTCACGAAGGAAGTCAACAAGGGCGCTATCACAACGGGTGCTGATATAATCAAGGAATTCCTCCTTGGTAGGATCAAGATGGACCGTGGCTGCACGGCTGATCTCAGCAGGATCGGACTGATTAACCGTATATGCATCACCGATATTCTCAGCGATTACGATAATGGTCTCAGGGTGAAGACGATGCCCGTAGAAGATCTTGCTGTCTGCAAGCTGGAACACTGCCTGCTTGACACCTTCAAGCGCACGATTCCGCTCATCAAGGAAAAGCACAACCGGAAAATCGCAAGCCTGGATAAGCCAATCGCAAGGACGAAATTGCGTAAACTTGCTATCTCCATCAAGAACGGGCAGACCGATGATATCACCCTCGGTCATCTGAGAAAGACGGCGCTCGATAATGGGCATACCAAGGTCATAACGCCACTCGCTCACCTTATTAGAGGCTCGTCCGTGCGAGAGAAGACCGGCACCAAGAACCTCTACGGCACGCCGACAATTGTCAGCATCACGATAGAAATCCGAGAAACGAGCAGCGGCAGATTGATAAACACCTTCGCTCTTGCCCTTAGCGTGCCCACCACGGACACAAACCGTGATATCGGGCGACACCGAGCCGACAAGACGCTGAAAAGACTTCATAGAAACCGGGAGAGCAAGATTAGACATAATGATACCTTCTTCTGAGTTAGCTGTTGTTGTTTGAGTAGCTTATGTATAGACTATATCACCCCAATATTACTTTTTCAACCCATTTTTTAAATTATTGATATCATTATAGAATTTCATAACCCATCAAACACACGAACACCTAATTATAAATAGGGTGATAATCTACAAGCTTCTCTTAATTGGTAGCGTTCCACACGTGCATACGTGCGTGCGTAATTCCTTTATATAAAGAATAAAGAATTAATTGGTTGAAATTGTAGATATCGTATGATAATATGGTGATATGATGAACAACGTAGAAAACAATGTGCTTCGTGCTGGTGGACTTGATGACGCTAAGACTGTCAAGGGATCTAAGGATCCTGAGAATGAGTTGCAGCGTGCCGATGAGTTTGATTTTGACTTTCTTGAATTGTATATGCAAGATCCGTTCCTGGGTGGTGTTTCTCTTGACATTACCAAGCAAGCGGATTCTAACTGTCCTACCGCATATATCGGTGTGCGTAAGAATGGTGCCCGCCATGACGTGATTATGGGTTATTCGCCCAAGTTTATGCGTGAGCTACCCCGTGAACAGCGCAAGGGTGTAATCAAGCATGAGATTTATCATATGGTTTTTGCCCATATCTTTCATCGTGCAGTAGCGCAAGGTTCCGATCAGATGCTTTGGAACTGGGCAACCGATCTTGCGATTAACTCTATTATCGGTGCTAACAATCTTCCTAAGCTTTGTCTTATTCCCGGTATTCGTCCTTTGGAGCGTAAGGAAGATGGCAGTATGGAACCTGCTCAGAATCCTTATGCAGACTTTATTGCTAATGCTCCTACGATGCAGGCTTCGGATTATTATTTTGATGAGCTTAAGAAGATCCGTGATGAGCAGGGTGATGGTGAGTCGGATCTACAGATTGTGTTTGATTCTATGGGCACGATGGATAGCCACGATGGTTGGGGCGATATTGACCCTGAGACCGCCGAGGAGCTACGTGATAAGATGAAGGATCTAATTGAGCGTGCTGCCAAGCGTGCGGATCGTAGCAATCAATGGGGTTCGGTTCCTGCCCATATTCAAGAAATGATCCGTAAGATGCTTTCCAATGAGGTTGATTGGCGTAGCATCATCCGGAACTTTGTGGGGCGTGCTCGTTCGGTTGAGCGTCATTCTACGATTAAGCGTATCAATAAGAAGATGCCTTATATCCATCCTGGCGTTAAGCGTCCTATGATCGCTAACTTTGCTTGTTTTATGGATCAATCTGGTTCTATGAGCGATGAGGATATCGGTCTGCTTTTCTCGGAGCTTGGTAATCTTGCTAATCTTACTCAGCTTGATGTTTATCACTTTGATACTGAGGTAGATCAGGCTTCGCATAAGGTGTGGAAGAAGGGTGATAATACGCCTCAGATGCTTCGGACCCGTTGTGGCGGCACCGATTTTGATGCTGTTGCATCGTTTGTGAATGACAGCAAGAATCGTGGTCGTTGGAGTGGCATCATCATTCTTACTGATGGTTATGCTCCTACTATGGGTGCGGTTAACGGTTCCAAGGTGTTGTGGGTTGTGACGCCTACGGGCACGATGGATCACGTTCGGGCGGGGGACTTGGCTTGCAAAATGAGTTCGGGGGATCAGGGTAAGTTTAAGACTTACTGATTAAAAACGAAAAGTGATGAGAGATAAACGGCGATATTCCTATCGCCGTTTATTTTTTTATTTAGGGCTGTTATGATTGATCAATGGGAAATTGGAAAAAACGATGTAAGCTTTTATTTTCTGAATTTTCGGTTGGCGATTTAATTGAAATATTCAGTTATGATCATCGTCCGAGTATTCCTGGTCGGCTTATAGCTCTTAGTGAAAAGAAAAGATTTATATATCAAAAACCTAATCCTGGTATGCCTCATTGGACTTTGTATGAACAAGTTCCTAATGGTTCATATGGTATGTATATAGGTCGGCACGAGATGGGGGCGGTAGTGTTGATTAATGAAAAACGATATCAAGTAGCTGTAGAATATTTGAGAAAGATAAGGATAAAAGAAAATGAATGAAACTGTAGCAGGATATATTGGAACGTTTTTATCTCAGATTTTTGTTGGACTATTTATTGGTATATGTTGGAACTATGGTCTAACTGATTTGGGAGTGCCGCAATTGAGTATGTTAGGTGCAGTATTGTTATGGTTTGGTATATTGATTCCATATATGGTAATGATGTTTATTGCATCTAGTATGTTGCGTAATGCTACTGGAGTTATTATAGCTACAGAACCCAAAAAAGAAGATAAGCCTGCACCTTCCTCTCAGAAAATTGATGATGATGAAGAAGATTCTGAAGATGAGGAAGAGTGAATTAAACAACGCTTAATCAGAAAATGAATTAATTGAACATATTTAGTGTATTATGATATGATGATGGTATCATATCAGTTGTTGGTATGATTTCTCCTGCTTAGAAGAGCGTCATTTATTTGACGCTCTTTTTTTATTAAAAATTTATTTGCCCCCTCTTGACAAGAAAAATTGTGTGAACATTTTTTGTTTCATCAAGCCGCAATATTTTCCAGCGGCAAAAGGAGAAATAAAATATGTTAACATTATATTCAAATCGTGCCCTTGATCGTCTTATCAATGATATCTGGTCAACTACCTGGGATACCTATGCCCCAACTTATACAAGCCCTGTAAGAGTTGTAGATGGTGTAGCTTCAGTTTCATATGAAGTGCCAGGAATTCCAAAAGATAAAATCTCTGTTTCTTGGAAGGAAGATATCTTATCTGTATCCGGCAAGAATGGAGGACGATCTGTATCTTATAAAGTATCTATGCCAAACATTGATACAACCACTCTTAAAGCTGAATGTGTAGATGGTATCCTAACCATTTCAGCAAATCTTAAGAAAGAAGAAGACGGAGTTGTAAATGTAAAGATTGTATGAATACTTAATCTAAAGCAGGAGAACCAGGGGGAGCAATGCTCCCCCATTTTTTATGAATATTTAGGTCTTGCGCCTTGTGTTGATTTAACTCCAGCAGCTTTATTTTTTAATGCATTTGTTTTTGAGATACGTTGTTGTTTTTTATTTTCCGCTTTAACATTAATAGCTTTGCCGTCATCAACAATACTACGTGCTCTAAGATGAGCAAACTCGTGTTGAAATATTCTGGCCTTATAGCCATTCATTCTTTCTTCACGTTTAATAAATGAACCATCTTCTTGAAGTTCATACCACGTGGCGTCAATTGTTTTCCAGCGGGCAACTTCATAAACTTGTCCCCAAACGCTTAAACAACCCTCTGTATCGGTTTCTTTACCGTCTTCCATTACTGCCTTCCATTCCGGATTAAAATACGGTATAAAGGCATCTAAGGGCTGAGAATCGGCATCCATATGACGAATGATAAAGAGTTGTTTAAAGATTCCAATTTGAGGAGCGGCTAAACCTATACCATCATCTTCTAAACACGTTTTCATCATTTTATGAATTAATAATAAATTATCCGGATATGAAACAGTCTTTGTTATATCCCAGGGAGATGATTTAGCATTAATGTATTTGTAGTTTAAAACCGTAGAAGTTTTAAGTTCTTCTGGTATTGATGATATATTAATCATAATGATGCAAAAAATTTATCTGCTGGTAGTATATTAACAATCATTGTAAGAGAATGAAAAATCATATCCAGAGTTTTATTAACTTCGTCTTCTAACTCTGAACGAACTTGTTTTAACAAATCTTTAATATCTTCTTGGGACATATCTGGAGAACCCATAGTTTTAGCTTTTTCTTTGGCTAAAGACATTAAAGCTTCTTTCCATTTATATTTTTCTCCCATACCAACGTTTTCATTAAGATTGAACTGTTCGTGTGGTGTAAACATAAGTTCACGTTCTATATCAGCTATTGTTAAAACAACATCTGACATTTCATCGGCTGATAGTTCTCTTTTTAATTCATCATTGATTGTGTTAATAGCTTGTTCCATTATTTCAACAAATTGATGTTGAGAGCCTATACCGTCTGGTGCCATTTCCTTCATTTTGTTAATAATGCGGTCAAATATTTCATTACGTTTAAAATAAAGCTTACCAATTGGTTCTGGATCTGGACCGACATTTGGAATTGGTATAGTTGAAGGTTGATTAAGTTGTTCTAAAAGACGGTTATATAAAAGCCATCCTTTTAATCTATTACTTTCTGATATATAAGCCATACAGTTAAGTATACAGTTTAGCCAGTAATTTTGCTTTTAGATCATCCATATACGTTTCTCTGCCTGTATATGGTTCAACCCAATCAGCATCAAGCCAATGAAATGCACTATCTTCACCATCAATCAATAAGGCTTTTAAAAAAACTCTATGGTTAATGGTTTTATTTCTGAATTTTAGTGCTAGCGTGCAACTATCAACAATCAAAAAATTTTGAATACTTTCGGGTGTATTATTGAAAAAATTATTGTCTATGTTTGTTAGATAGAAATAAGGTGTATGATATGTAGATGGCTTAGGAGCCGGTTGTCCTTTAAAACTGGAATTGTAATACCAGGTAGGAATCATAGTTTTACTCGTTATTCTGTCTTGTGGTTGCCATAGTTGAAGATGAAATTCCAACTTATGAACATCATCTTTAGATATATCATAAGTAAATAAAACTTTGTTCCGATGTTCGGATTTATATTGACAAAGTTTACCTATAAGGTGATGTTTAGCCATAGCTTATGGTATGACATAATTAAATAGAAATAAAGGGAAAAATATGAATTTGCCGCCAAGGATCCAAAAGTTTTTAGAAGAAATAACTCATAAAGTAAATCCGGATTTTGAAATTAAAAACAAAGCAAATCCGGATTGGATATTGAAAGTAGCTGGAACGTTTGTTAAACTATTCAATAAAAGGTTTGATACGGATTATATAACAGTTCTTTTTGGTAAATGTTGGTTTCCAGCCAGCAACTTTAATGAAGCTGGAGATTTTATTACAGACGAGGCTTGGGTTTTAAAAACCTTAGCACACGAAACAATACACGAATATGATAGAAAAAGATTGGGTTCATTTTTATTTACCCTTATTTATCTTTCTCCTCAGATATTAGCAGTATTTTCTTTGTTATCTATATTTGCCGTTTGGAATCTTTGGTGGCTATTGTGTTTGTTATTTTTATTATTTCTTGCACCGATTCCATCACCAGGGCGAGCTTATATAGAGATGAGGGGTTATAGAATGAATGTAATGTTAGCTCGTCGTATATATAATGAAAATGTTGAATATGTTTCTAATTGGGTAGCAGAAACACAGTTTTGTGGTCCATCATATTACTTTATGATGCCATTCAAACATTACGTTATTAAAAAACTTCAACAAACAGATTTTGAAAAGGAAGAGATTTATTCTAAGGTATTAGAATGGTTTAAACTCAATCCTTAAGAACTTTTTTATCATCAATTTGTTTATCTTGTAGTTTTCGGAAAGCTTTTATTGATTTTCTTACTGATTTTATTTGCTTTTCAATTGTTTTTAGTTTAAACTCTAAAAGTTCAAGATTTGCATTTTCCATAATATCTTCTGTATTTAAAGCATCAACTAATTTTGTAAAAGCTTCGTGTCCGGTAATTGTATTTTTTTCAGTCATATGTATCTCTTTTTTGCAAAGTATTAATAATTTAAATCTATTTGGATAATTAAACAAAGTATGAGAACCAGTTTACATAAAGACATATTGGAAATTTCTAAAAGATTATTGGAACAGGGTCTTCCACCTTTACCTCCAGTGCCCGGTGGTGATACGGGAGGCGGCGCAGGTGCGCCAGCCGGTCAGCCCGCAGGAAATTCTAAAAAAGATTCGGATTCTGAAGATGAAGAAATGGTTGATAGCGGTCAACCACCAGTTGATCAATCAGATCCAGTAAGAGCTGTATATGATTATGGAATGGCCATAGCCAAGGAAACAATAGATCCACAAGTTATAGAAAATGCATTTAAATCAGCCATACAAGCAAACTTTGGAGCAGACATATCTGAAGCTTGGCCTTTAATTGAAAGATTAAGAAATACACAAAATGTAATTTTAATGGATGTTGCAAACAGATTAGCACTATTTATTTCTGGAACAATTCAAGAAAATAAAAGGATGCATATGAAAATATCACGAGAAGAAATCCGAAAAACAGTTAGAGAAGCATTAGGAACAAAAAAGCCCACTAAACTAAAAGAAATTAACTTAACTGAAAAACAATTAAAAATTGTTATTCAAAACACAGTTAAAAGAGTGATCAATGAAGGTGCCCTCTTTGACACATATCGTTCTCAAATAGATCAAGAACAATCTGCTATAGAACAACAACTTACCAGCGCAGATATCCGTAGAATGGCAATTGATTTATTTGAAAAGATCTGCGATAAAACCGGTGTAGATTCCGATTCTCTTACTCCAGAAGCTATGCAGTTCGTTAAAGCTGAGTTAGATAGAATGGTCACTTCTGCTCAAGAAATTGCAAATAAATTAGTTCAAGTTGCAACTGTTGTTAAAACTGCTCAAAGTAGTAATCCAAAATCTGAAGAAGGTGAAGAATAATATGCTGTCCAGAGAAAAATTAGAATATCAAAAACGTCTTCGTTTTCTTCGTGAAGCAAAAGCAAAAACCGCTTCTGAGAAACTTAAGTTAGCAACAAAAGCAGAAGAAAGCGATCTTACCAAACGTGTAGAGACTCTTGGTGATGAAGAGAATCGTGTTCCTTCTCGTGGCGAAACTCCAAAAGAATATAATGAAGTTCCAAAAACTCGTGAAACTTCCCGTGTTAAAAAACCGGTAGAAGCAGGAGATGAAGGCGATAACGTTCTTGATATTGATCTTTCAGATATAGAATATGCAAAAATTGCTGAAGGCACTCAAAGAGAAGAAGATGCTGAACAATCTTTAGATCGTTTAAGAAAACGTAGAAAAGCTACAAGAACAAAAGATTTAAAAAGAAAAAGTCAGGCTAATCTAGATGAAAGTAATTTATCGGCTGTATTAAAAGAATGCGGTTGTCAAGAAAAAAGTCCATTTGATGCACCAGAAGAAGAACATCAGGGTTATATGCTTGTTCAGAGTTTGGACAAGTTAGCAGATCAAGCTGATGAATTATCTGGAATGGCTCATCACGAAGATAATCCAGAACCTTGGGTTGAATTTAAAGTTAATGCTGCTGCTGAACAATTAGATGCAGTTCACGATTATATCACGTATGGTCGTAAACATCGTCCAGATATGGAACATCATATGGGTTCAGAACACGTTGAAGAATTATATGAAAGATACAAAATAAATAAGCTCATCAATTCTTTATTTGAAGACACAACTGGCATAGTTGATCCTTGGGCGGAACAATCAACAACGCAGCCCCAATCAGGAATAGGAGCTGCTGCTGTAGCTCGGCCGGGTCGTTCCCGTCAGTTTCGTAATGTACAACAGTTAATCGATTTCTTATTGCTTCCAACAGTTTCAAACGGACCAACTGCTCATATTAACTGGTTAGCTACTCGTCCATCAAACGAACAAATAGCTAATACTCGTAGATATGTTGGTGCAGCTATAAACAATCGTATACCACAGTTGCAAGCAATGGAGGGTGTAGCAGGAAATACTGGAGCTCTTGGTGTTATTACAGAAATAACAAACGTATTTCAACAAGCAGTTGGCAGTCTACCAGCTACAATTCCGGCTGGTCAACAAAGACAAACTTTAATTACGACTTTAAGAGGTTATGTTCAGCAATTGGGAGAATTAAGAACTCGACTCTTACAAGCATTGCAAACAACACAGGAACCTCCTGCCCCGGCGCCACAAGCTCCTTCTCAGACGGCAACACAAAATTCGCAACAAGATTCATCATCTGTACCTACTCAAGAATACGTTAGAGTAATTAATGATTCAATTCGTCGTACATTTCAAAGAGTTACTTGGCGTTATATTCAACAATATATGCAGAGGGCAGGCACAGCCTATTGGACTGAAGAAAATAGAAGTCAAGTTTTACGTATAATTGAAGATCAAGCAAGAGCAGCAGCAAATACTATTATAAGTTCAAATGGGTTAAATCAATTGCCGCCTTCACAGAAATCTGATTTAGTACAAAATTTAAGAGGAATATTAACTAATCTCAACATTAATCAAACTGCAACAGATACAATATTAGATACAGGATATATGGGACTAGGCGGCGCTCCGATTGATTATAGAGCATATCAAGCGAGATTTACTCATCGTACTTTAAGCTTAATTGTAAATTTACTTTCTGCTGCACCAAATAATCAAATTGAGAGTCGTGAAAATTCGCAATAAAGAACGATTTCTGCCGACCGTGAAGGAAGAATTGCACCGGGTGGAAGTTCAAGAGCCTAAACATAACAAAAAAGGTGAAAAAATATGAAAATTACAGAAAAACAGTTAAAACAATTAATAAAAGAAGAAATACAAAATCTTTTAAAAGAAGACCCGGTTGTTCCTTTATCTGGTATGACGATTACTGGTCAGGCGCCGAGACAATCGGCTCGTCGGCGGGGACAGCAAGCACGTCCTGGTATATCAAATTTTGCAAAACAAATAGCCGATAGACAAATACCAAATTCTTTTATTAATTTCGTAAGAAGAATGATTAATTTGATCAATAGACAAGATCCGCAAGCTACCACGTATCTTGAGACTTTAAGACGAGCAGCCGGTGGAGCAATTGGTAGAGCAAGAAATATGGAAAATAATCCAGGATTGGCTCATCAGTACCAAGGTCAAGGTTTGCCACAACAAGAAAATGCAATAAGAAACTGGGCTAATCTTGCCAAAAGAATTGCAAATAGTGTATTAAGTGTTTTACCACAAACATTAGAAGGTTCCGATCAAAGACGTATCGTAGGTGTATTGAATCGAGCTGTAAGAGATTTAGATGGTTTAAACGCTCAATGGCCTCAAATATCTAGTGAAGCTGATGCTCCAATACCAGCGGCACCAACAGATCAAGCTGCTCGTCTTCAACTCAATGATATGCGTTGGCAAGAGTTAACCAGACGTGCAGGACAATTACGTCGTCAAATTGCACAAAATGAAAGCGAAATTAGGCTTCAAGGCGATTTAATGCGACAAACTCAATCTGAAACAAACAGAGAACAGGCAAGACAACGACGAGATGCTGCACGTGCTGCAATGCAACGTGCTCGTCAAGAACTTGAGCGTATTGGACAAGAACAACAAAGTTTAGGGCCAAATATAACTCAAAGACGACAAAATGTAGCTAGACAACAAGCTGAATTCGAACAATTTCGTGCCGCCACAGCACCATCAAGTTGATTTCTAAAAGGTATTAGGCATATGAAACTTACAGAAAAACTAATCAAACAACTAATCCTCCAAGAACTTTCTTCATTCAACAAAGAAGAACTTCCAGGTTCCGGCGATATGCCTGCTTTAATGGAAGAATTTGATGATCTTTTACTTGAATTCTCAAAGAAGGCTTTAGATCTTCACGCTAAAATGGTAGAAGAAATGAAGGTAGATATGCTTGGTGGTGTAGCAGCTCCACAAATGTCTCCACGTATTGGTGAACGTAATCGTATGTTAACTGTTCGTGCTGGTATACTTCGTAAGTTAGCCGCCAATTGCACTGCTGCTATTGAAGCAGTTCGCAGAGAAGGCTGATAATCATTTCTTTAAATCAATAAGTTTTTCTTCTATGGCGTATTTGTATTTCAGATACGCCATTATCCATTTTATACTTTGATCATCAAATACATTTTCTGAAGTTATTTCACGATTAAAAATAAATAATTCTTTTATTTTGCCGTGATATTTTCCACCTAATTGAAAATATATTGGTTCATTTGAAATATCCGAATTGATATCTTTTTTAAGTTCTTCAAATATAAACCACTTTTTATTATAATTGTAGTTTTTTATTCTTATTTGATTGTCTTTGACTTGTTGGGTTATTAAGAAATATATGGAAGGCCCGGGTCTTTCATTTTTATAAATCCATTGAGTTGTAAATAAATCTACAAAGTTTGTTGTTTCGTAGTTGTTATCATTAACATATTTGTGTTTGATAAAGAAACGATACATATGTTCACGATTTTTATAATTCCCAATTTCTTCTCGGGTTCGTGTATACATTAATGAATATTCATTTTTTTCTTGTGTTATTTTGAATATTGTTTGTTCTTCTAACGGTGAAACATATTCGTAAGGTTCTATAGCCAGAAATAGAATCATATTGTGATTTGGTTTAAACAACCAATCTAAATTGTTGCCTTGATATTCAAGATATTTTCCTGGTTCAAAGAATATTGTTTTATCTTCTGGAACTATTATTGGTGCTTTGGTTTGGTCATTTTGAACTAAGCAGGTATCGTTCCAGGTTTGACTATGTATACGTCCAACATCTTTAGTTCCGCTGAAGACAAAACAATCTTGATGAGGGACGAACCAATATTCTAAGCCGGTCATATTTTTTAAACATTCGTGTTTGTCAAATACTCTTGGACCTTCTTCTATGGATAAAACATACTTTGGATTTAAAAATACTCTTTCGGATTTGGTATTTTGAATATGTTTACCTTTCCAGGTTCCATCGGTTCCGGTTGATTTTAAAACTCTTATAAAGCCTTCATTTAAAGCAAAGGATAAAACTATCTTACCATCTTCTGGAAGGTTTATGGGCGGTGTAGAAACGATTAGATGACCGTTCTCAGTGATGACTATTTTTTTAGCTTTCCAACTGATAATAACGCCATTATAGAAATTAATGATAGCTTTATCTTCTATATCTTTGAGATAAAATTCGGAAGACCAAGGGTTAGTTAAAAGAAAAGAAACATTTTGTCTGATCATTCCTATGTTTCTTTTTAATCCAGAATCTATTTGTTCTATCAGTTGTTCCACAATTATAAGTAGAAGTTATAGCATTGATAAAAATTCAGATTCGGATATGATTTTAATATTTAATTCTTTTGCTTTTTTTAGTTTTGAATGATTGCTTTTTATATCATTGGTGATTAAATAATCTAAGTTTTTTGAGATAGTTTTTTTATATTCGCCGCCATTTAATGTTATTACTTTTTCAATAACTGCACGATTGTATCCTAACTCACCGGTAATACAAAATGATTTATTTTGTAATCTATCGCTTACATCACAATGAATGAATTGACTGGCGTCAATATTGTTGACATATAGAGCTAATTCATTGATTAATATTTTAAAAGGAAATCTGGTATATTTTTCTGCATTTGATGTTTCTAATGTTAGAAAATGATCTCCACTTTTTATTGGCAGATAATGAGCATCTGGATTATTTCCGCCTGGACTTGGTTTTTCGGTCATTAAATAGGCAAAAAAGCTTTCAAGAGCTATGGCATATGAGCCGGGTGTTGTGATATATGTTCTTATGGTCATTGTTCTAACATCTTAAAGAATTCTATTTCATTTATCAATTTGATATCACGATTTTTTGCTGCATTGATTTTAGTATTTTCTTCAAAACTGGAATTGATTAAATGGGTAGTTTTTTTGGTTATTGAAGTTGCATTTGAGCCGCCATTTAATTCAATAAGGGATTCATATACTGTTCTTGGAAATGTAGCAGCACCGGTAATTGCAAACGTTTTATGTTCAAGTAAGTTTGAAATTCTGGCATAGATCCAATCTTCTTTTTCTGCTTCGTTAATAACGAATATTTCTTCATCAAAAAGTATTTTAAGTTCATTATTAACTTCTAATATCATAGAAGGTATGGCTTTGTATTCATATGATCTATAACCATTATCATAGCCTCCGTGATATATAGCAAATTTACCTGGTTCTGGAGCTAATAGATGATCAGGAACATATCGTTTTATAAACGATTTCCAATTTGATTTTCGGTATTTTATTTTTTCCCAGGATTTCATAGGATCAAATTTTCTCATTAGATTTTCCGACTACATTATCACGTTCATTATCGGCTAAAGTTCTTAGTTCCAAGATAGCTTGTTCTATTTCGGTTGCCAGTTCGTTATCTTGTTCTCTAAGACTTTTAGCTATGGTTCCTAATCGTCCTATAGTTTCTGTAATGGAATCGCATTTACGAAACATTTCAGATTTTATTTCTTTGAGGAGGTAATATTTTGGAATCCATATAGTTCCGCCGCTGGATCTAACGATACAAACTTTGGTGTTTGTTTCATCTAAAACCATTACAGCTTCACCGATATCTTCTTGTGGTATTTGATATCCATTATGTGTTCCCTTGGAGTCTTTGTAAGTTGGAATTAGATTTACTTTACGTAAGGAAAAGATGCGTCCTACAAAACTTTTAAGATTAGATTTTAAGTTGCGATTTGCTGGCATACTCATAGATATGTGCCTCAAATATTATGATAATCTTTTAAATGGATAGTTGCCTTTAATATGTTTTATGAAATATTTTCCGGCACTTGATCCATCATTTGCACAACTGAACAATGCATTGGCGACTTCTGATGGTATATCAAAATAGCTATAAACTCCTGGTGAATTTTTAAAGCTCACGGTAAGAGTTTGCATTCTTCGGTCATATTTTACTTCTTTAAGAATTGAACTGTTTTCAAAAATAATGGTTCGTTTATTGTCAGTATTGTCTGACAATAAATCTTTCCATATATCATTGTCATCTGAGTTCATTTGAACATCATAGCAGTTCAAGTAAGCTTATTAAACACTTCCCAAGGATACATTGCATCACCGGAATGTAAAACAATACCTCTAAGTTCTTCACCTATTAAAACCGTTAATATGATATAATCAAATCTATAACGTTTGATATCAATTAACATAAACACATCATTTGGAGTAAGTCTTCTAATGCTTTTATCTAAAGAAACATATAAGAAGTTATTGTCGTTGGCCTTATTTATAAACTTGTCTATAGATTCTTTAGTGAAGACCATTACCTGATCTTTATCTTCAGTTTTAATAGTTTGATATAAACTACCTTTTTCAAAAAAAGCTTCAGATTTTTTACGGACTCTTTGATATACCATCCATTGCACCCCATCACACATTTTTTTTAAAGTTTCAACACCCACGTCAAAAGCTTTTTGTGAACGGGTTCCTGATGTATCAATCAATGCCCTTGCAATTAATTTCAACAATGATTTACCGTCCATATGATTAAATATGGATAATAAAAAAGCCGGTAGACGAATCTACCGGCTTTTAATCTTTAACGTTTATTTAGTTCAGCTATTTGGCTCAATCTGGAAGCTCTGAATTACGCCAGAATGACGAAGACTCCAAACCTCTACACGCTCACCGGAACCTACACGCTCAAGATCAAGACGGATCTGACCACCACGACCACGAAGCTGCGTTCCACGAAGAACCGTAAAGCGTCCGTTAAGATCCGTAATGCTTGACTGAACACTTACCTGACGATCACCCTCGGCACCTACGAGAGCACGGAATGACTCCTTAAGCTCGGCCGCCTGCGTGGGATTAGACTCATAAACAACTGGCACCTCGGCCTCAGACGAATAACCGTGCATTGTTCCATTAACGGTCATATTGAGGATATATGAGCTATCTGGTGTTCCTGTAGTAATGGTATTACGGGCTGAATCAACAAGCTCAAGAAGCTTGGAGCCTCCCTTACCCTTACCGGTGCGAACCTTTACAACTGTCCAATCACGAGACAGATGCGCCTTATCTCCGATAAAAGTAATACCGATTACCTGACCTGGGGTTAGAGCATTGATTACTGACTTAAGTGCTGACTTTTCCATTGTGTTATTTCTCTTCTTATTATTTGGTTGGGGTTTAATGTTTTGCTTTGTTCCGGTGCAAAACTTAACCGGTTTCTTTACCTTATTAACCGTAGCACGGTTAACAACATTTTTAAACGCATTAAGATCATTTAGCTGCGAATTTGAAATAATCGGATCAACATTAAATGCAGCCGCAACAATTGCCTGATTGTCTGCAATGCATAGATGCTCAGGAATCCACTCAATCGTGTGCATAAGGCGATATGTGCGACCAGCAGCGGTAGTAATCGCTCGGGCTACAGGAAGCCTCTCACCGGCCTTATAAGCGTATGCAGCGCCTATTCCTCGGGTATCAACAAAAGAATAATCCTCCCTAAGAACAATATGCCCTACAACCTGATCAACAGCAGATCTCGTATAACGTCTGGTCATATATGTATTATATCAGAATAGTTCCAACATTTAAATCTATAATCAGTAATTTGTGATAACGAGTTCTACAGCCTTTTTGCTATTAGAATTCATTGAATACAATACCGGAATTTCTTGAATGTTAGCCCACGAAAATAAATCACGAATATTCCCATTATCGTTATATGTAATCATCCAATTGTAAGAACAATTACGGCAATCATCTGCAAACTTTATATGATCAAAGCCCTTGTGGGTATCACCCTTATCACCATATAGGGTGCTTGCTTTAATATCATAAGGCGGGTCCATAAATACAAACACATCACCATTCTTGGAGGGTGCATTCAGCAGTGCCGAATAATCCAAATTTGTAATCTTTGCTGTTTTTAGAACCGGTGAATATAGGGAAAGCTTCTTAATACCATTCTCTGTTAGGCGAGTGTCATATGCTGCCTGAGAATAACCCCCCGAAAAAGTCAATCCAGAGAAGCTACAACGGTTTAGAATGTAAAATGCTGCCGCAGTATCCTCCTCGTCGTGAAACTCCTTATAGAGCTTTCTAAGCGTGCCGTGGAGGGTTTTACCGTCAGGATGATCTGTGCGGAAAGCTTTAATGATATTTAGAACATTTTGAGGATAATGAGCAAGTTGGTTCCAGAAGTTATAAACCGGCTCAAACTTATCATTAATCCACCAATGAGAAACATCGGGCTTAATATTCTTCATATAAAAGAATACAGAACCGCCGCCGAGAAAAGGTTCACGATATTCTTGAAAATGCTTTGGAAGCTTATCTCCAAGCTGCTTGACGATACGCTGCTTGCCACCTGGATAACGCAGAGGGGATTTAAGATTCATACCTTGCTACCTGACACGACGTGTAGTTTAAGCTGACTATAAAGAATATCAAAAGTGTTATTTTGCAATGGTGCATCAGCAAGCACTCTAATGGAACCCTGTTGATCCAATGTTGCAATAGTAATAAAGTTAAGCTGATACATAACAAATGCTTGTGGATGCAGGTGATATTGGGTATATTCAATAATCTTCTTAAGACGTTTTTCAAACTGATCCATTGTCTTCTACCTTGAAATACTTTGTATTGATCCACTCTTCTGGAATTGCAATTGTGATATCTTTATAAAGCGCAATATAGAAATTGCGAATAGGTGTCATTTGCCAGAAATCAACTATAAGTATCGGTTCTTTGAATGATATCAGTTCGGCTCGTATACGTTTTGAATTGAATTTGTTTTGTTGAACATTTCTGATACACCATTCATTGTCATTATCTTGATAAACACAGTAAACAGCGGCACCCGTTGGTAGCTCTCCATTTTTCCAAGAAGACTTCATCAATTGTCCGATAAGATCATCCATATTAACGCTTATTGCTCTTGAGATTAAGACGATGTTCCTTAAGTTCCATCTTATCTCGGGTGCGCCAACATTCAATAAATGAATACTTGTTGCTATACCAAGTCATATCCATATTGCCATCGTAGGTGGTAAAACTGATCGGACCTTCTTCGCTATCAAACCATCCCGAAGCGGAATTGACGAGGGCAGTCTTACCACCGCTACCCATCAACAAAATCTTGTTTTCATTTCCGATATTCTCACTAAGACGTGCAAGAACACCGGGATGAAGGAATTCAAGAGGGTTAGACCATTTTTGAATAAGACCACGCAAAGATTCTGCAAAAAGCTGGGTATCACTCTTTTCTCCAGCTTTCTTAGCAAATTTACTGAACGTGCCATTATGCATCATATATAGATCAAATCCATCCTTTTTCTTAGTAAAGATGGGAAATGGATGGCATCGTGCATCGCTTGTATCGCCCACGGTGCGCCATCGGAAATGAATAGCGTGCGGCACACCTTCAAGGGCTTCGTGCAGGCTTAGAAAGTCATTAAATGACATTAGAGCCTTGATAGTTTGGACGTGTCCATTCTCGTGCCACATAAAACCAACACCGTGAGGATTATTGGTAAATGCGGTGTGAAGCTTGTTCTCAGGAAGGCGTTGGCCGGTGGGGTTATTGATAATTACACACATAAGAATATAATAACACACAAAATCAAGAATATAAAGTATTTAATTTGTGGGAATTATAAGGGGTCTACTTCTACAAGATTAACGTTTTTAAGAAACGTTTTGATATGATCCTGAGAATTATATGTCCAATCAAAACCGTTTATATTGAATCTTGTTGGAATTAGTTCATAATAACATTGATCACCATTTAAAAATTTCATCATATACAGGGAAAAACTATCTTCAATATTGTCTTTTATGAAGAAAAATTGTTCAACTCCCAAAAAAACTAAGATAGAATCTTTTTGTAAGATATGGTCTTCGGCAAACATTAATGGTTCAATTAGAGGCGTAATACATAATTTAATAAAATATAGATTACGTTTTGTTATATAAAGCTTGCCAACCTTATAGGGACAATACATACGATTTTCATAGTCATATTCATCTGGCCCATATGATGGCACCATATTTTGAATTACTCTATCTTCAACGTTATGCAGAACGGTGAGGTTAAACCGATCTGCTGGTGTAAGCATATCATCGGTTAACATTTATTTATGTCCTGTATCTAAATGATGAGGAGTATGAACGTCAACAAGAATAGGAGCTCCGCATATTCTTAAACCGTTTGCCAAATGAGCATCGCAAACATATATGCAACGATTTTTGTTATGAAGTTCCCAAGTTGGTTCTCCTCGGCACGCAACAACTTGATCAGAAAAAAGAAAACATAGTTCTCTTGTTATTATTTCATCTGGATCCATAACACCCTCATTCCCCCAGGGTGTTTGAAACTTCTACAATATCATCTGGTAGAACGGTGATCCAACCTACGATATCTTGATATAATATTTTGAGACAAAGATGATTAGCTATTTCTTCATCTTCAAAATTCATCCAAAAATCAATTATATCTTTTTCTAATACGAGAAAAACGTCTCCCGGTTCAATAATGTGAACTGGAATAGATAGCTGATGATTCGGGTTTAAATCAAATATAACGTGATTCCAACCTCTATCTTCAGAAATTTGATACAACTTTCCCGTATAGCTCATAACACCCCGTGTAGTTAATTATACTACACGGGATGAATTATTCGTTAAGTCTACCTGCAATTCCGATAGAATCAACAAATGATTGAACTGAAGGCAATTGTACGTTAACAGTAGGAACAATACTATCAATGGAAGTTCCACCACTTGATTGAGCAATTAGGTTAAAACTACCACCTCTAACATTATTAACTCTATAACGTGTCCCAATATATGGATCAATCTCTGTTGCACCATTTACACAAGTAGGACGCTGAGTTAATGATACAGCCGGAATTATTTGATTTTCATATGGACCTTGAAAATGTAAATCATATAATCCACTACCAATAGAACTTTCAAATCCAGCCAAAGGATATCGGATAGTATCTATATAACCAATTGGAGGCATACCACCACCATTTAGATAATCAACAGCCCAAACTCTACTTTTACCATAATTGCAAGCATTTGTTGCAGTTATTCCATTCTCAAATGTGCTGAAATAAACTTTACCCTCAAATAACTCTAAAGCGCCCATTACTTGTTCGCCGGGTCTTAATTCAATTTCCCAATTGAGACCGGTTATATATGAAGCTGATCCAGTTGAACTTATACTTCTTGTTTGTGTCAATGAAACAATTCTGTTCTGAGAATCGCCGGTAATGTTATCTTGATTCCCTGTTCCAATAACAATAACAGGATTGCCATATATGTCCATACTGACCACTGGTGGATAATAAGCAGGTTGACCGGATCTTGCAGTTGAACCTAAGAATATATCCCATATGGGTTGAACGTTCCAATTGGTTGGATTTCTACTGGAAAAATCTGCTGACCATACAACACCATCTGCATCTGTAAAATATGCTCTTTGTGCTATAGAACCAACAGCGCCGGGATATAAGGAAACTCCTCCATTTACCGGAGCATTAAATGTTGTATGATCAAAAGCTTGAATTGTTTCTCCAGTTATAACGTCAATCCAACTTATAATTCTTCCTGTAGTATCCCAACAACGTTGTCTACTTCTTGCATTTCTAACGCCATCGGTATTTGGTGGCATTCCAACACCACTGCTTGGACAACCTACAGGGCCGGTAGTTCTGACTAAATCAGCATCTTCTGATCCATTACCGCCTGGAAGTATAACAATTGCCCTTTCTTGTAAAATGCCGCCAATATTAACAAGAACCTGTCCTAAAGCTGGTGTTCCATATGATTGACCATAATCTGCACCAGATCTTGCATCTCCAATAAATTGCCATATAAATTTTGGTTCAAATGGATTGGTTATATCTAAAGCAAAATAACCGGCAGATCCACCTCTAAATCCCATTACCAAAACTGTATGGTATATAGAACCATCTGGCAAATCATTTGGTAAACGACGATAAAAAATATCTTTAACGATTGCAGTACCATCTACCATTATTTGACGGGATAAAGTAGCAGAATTTAACTTACTTACCAATACTGGAGGGATAAAAGCCCATAGTTCGTGTCCTGCTGGCAATATTTCACCGGTTGATGGATTTTCCCAATCTTCTGCTACAAAGGCGTGGAGCATACCATCATTGCTGCCAACATATATCATTATTGGACGATTAGCAACTTCTGGTCGGCGTCTAAACAAATTATAACTTTCATCTGCAATATCCAACAATGGCGGGCCAACTGCTACAGGAGAAGAATGATATATATCCCCTAATACCCTATCTCTCCTATCCGAAGTTGTTCCATATATCCAATTAACAATGTAATCTCTTCTTGCATTACGTTCTGTTGGACTCCCAGATAGATTAAAATAATTGGGACTGATTCGGTTATTGAACTCTGTTAAAGCAATATCTGCTACACGTGTTGTTGATGTTGCACCCAATGGAATTGCTTCTGCGTCTGTTCCAAGTAAATTAGAACCCATATCATTCGGATTAGGTGTTAATGCCGTATATATGGTTCTACTGGATTGTGCGTTTAACATCTGATCAAAACGTATACGAGAAGATGTTGGTTCAGCAATTGCAGACATTGATTCATCACATACATAACGGGTTCTTTGTAAAACCCCAGCCCAAGGTCTACCATCTGTTGATACTTGAAATCCAGAATTAAACTGATATTGTGCTTGCATACCATCGGATGATCTACCATTGATATAAGCTGGACGAGTTCTGGTAGTAGTTCCAGGTGAAGCACGACTTAAAGCTTCTGATAGCTTTGCCATTAAATCTAATCGGTCTAAAGCAAAAAATGCTGCTCCTGTTCCTCCTCGGGCAGCTATATTGTTCAATACTTCAATAGAAGTTGGATTCGTTATTCCTAAACCAATAACATAAACTCCATCAACAATACCATCACATTCTTCAGTAAGATCATTCCATCTACAAAGATCAGCAGCTACCGTTGCTGCCAACTCGTGAGGACAACCATTAATAGAAGCACAATCATATCTTGAATCTCTAAAATCAGCATCAGGTTCACCATCAGTTAACAATAATACATATCTTTTACGACAACTCTGATAAGGATCTAATGTTGTAGCATCTGGATGATATTGGTAATAATATCTCACGTCTTCCATTAGAGCATTTGTAGGTGTGCCGCCATATGGACGAATACTTGCAAGCGTTGCTTGAATCAATTGATTGGTTATATTTGTTTGTTCTTCTCTGCCAAAAGGTATCATTCTACCCATTCCAGCACTTTCATTACGGGCACCAACATTCATTGCAAATTCAGTTGGACAACCAACATAACGCAATGTGCGAGCAGAACCATATGAATATTCCCCAGGACGTGATATATCATCCCGCAAACGGGCATTAAAAACTCTGGAATCTAACAATACCGTATCGGTATATGATGGCGGATCTCTAAATGTAAAAGTGTTATCAAAGCTCATTAATGCAAAACGGATTCTATCCCCATATACATCAAGAATACCATCGTTATTTTGAGATATTTCTAATGGTGGTCTATGATATGGAAATACATATCGGAAATCTGGTTCACCTCTAAATGCTCCTGTAGAACGATTATAAGCCGTGCAATAAAAATCTCTTACATTCCAAGTTCCTGTTAAGGCTTCTAATACTGTAGTCCATCTATTTCTTGTGCTACTTGTTGCATTACATACTGGAAATGTATCTCCTCCTGGCATTCTTTCCATTGAGCCCGAAGTGTCTACTAACAGCATTACAGTTGGTGGTATATCACGAATATCCGGATCGGATTGACCATATACTACGCTATCAAATAACAACCAAATTAACGTTGTTAACAACACTAATACTATTTTTCTCATAATATTCCTATATTTGAACTAAGATATCGTATTGATATACAGATAATGGAAATACATATATTTCATCATTAACGACGAATTTTATATATGTTGCATCTGAATAATTTGGAAATGCAAGATCTTTCTCAACGATTAATGCAATATCATTTGGGTATATGTAATATTCGGTTAATCCAACCGGTTTACTTCCATAAGCTGCAATATAAGTTTCTGGATATATCCGCTTACCTAATGTATTATCATATTTCGGATTTAATTTATAAAGCTTTCCAATCTTTACATCATCTGTCATTTATACAAATGTAAAGATTTACTTGAATTTTGTGCAGAATATTAGATTAATACAATTGCATCTAAATCAATATAAGTCCATCCACATATATCATCTTTTAGAATTTGACAATGTATATTGTCATAAAGATATGGATATCTTGTAGTGCTGATCAAAAGAAAAACATCATTTGTTTTTAAAAAACCTACAATTGAATTGTTGTAAAAGTCTACACCTGGAATGTCTTTATAGATTGGTTTAAATTTGTCAATCCTATGAATATACCGGTATAATTTTCCAACTTGAAACTCACGAGCCATATCAATAAATAATTTATGTAAACAAAAAGCTGGTGTTTAAACCAGCTTTTCTAAGAAAGATTCTATATTAAGTTTTAGTAGACTGTCTTATCTGTCTCTTTCACGTGCTATTTTGCCAGCACTTTCTGGATCTAAATCTCTATCTGTTAAAAAATCTTCAGGTCGGCGTCGGGGCTCGGGGTCGGGACCAAAAAGCTTTAAAAATAGCTCTTTTGTTTTACGTTCACGCTCCTCTTCCTGGGCGGGTGTAAGCACTCGCTTCGGTGGTTTATTTCTTTTTACTTCTTCTACCTCTTCTAAAGATTCACGAACTATTTCTCTTTTTATTTCTTCTAAAACAGCTTCACGAATAAGCTGTTTAAGTTCTTTTAATGTAATCTTCATATTATAAACCCCTTTTGGATTAAATATTGGATGCAAAATAAAAAAGCCACCTTTACGGTGGCTTTCTTTTATCTACTATCTATTTCACTCAGGGAGTTGTTGTAGTAGTAGCTGGGGTTGTAGTTGTCGTAGCTGTTGCAGTAGCTGTGGTCTCTCCAGTAGTAGGAGCTACGGTAGCAGTCTCAGTGGAAACTGGAACCATTACGGCCTCAGTTGTCTCTGTAGTTGCAGCAGTTGCAGTCTCAGTTGCAACCTCTACTGGAGTAGAAGAATTGGGCATACCACGCTCCTCTACCAGAGTCTCATCAGAGCCACCAGAAGTATAAGCCCAGGCAGCACCGGCCAATACAACAACTGACAATACTACAAGACCAATAACAACATTCTTACTTACCTTCATTTTATTATCCTTTTCTTTCTTTTATGCGGAACAACTCCGCTTTTGTCTGTTCCTATGATATATTATCCTACTTAATGTTTCTACCATTAATTGAATCTTTTAAAATAAGAAATTTGATTTTTCAGAAAATGAATATGGACAATATTATCCCGCACTAAAGCCTTAACAGAATAATATGGACGATCCCCATCCCCAACATTAATATACTGGGGACGTTTCAATATCAAAAATACATCGTTTGAAAAATATTCAACATTTCCAAAAACTAATCTGGAACGTTCTGGTATATCAATCCAATACAGTTTTCCAATTTCTAATTCTTTGAGATATTTCATAAGATTTCTATGATAGCTATTGTGCTACAATTATAGATTTTATCTTGATATAAACATTGAAAAGAAATTACATCTTTACTATTAAAGACTTCTGGACGCCATTTAATAAACATTACAATATTTTCATCATCTTCCAAATCTAAGATATTTAATCCCCATTCTGCATTAACATCTGGATCATCTACCCATTCAACTTTTAAAAGACAACCGGGCGAAATATGTTTCATTAACTCATACCCGGCTTCTGTTATATGTTTAGACATATTATTTTTGACAAGCGGGGCACAATACAACCCCACAAAGATTTCCAGTTGTTATCGTAATAAACTCAGATCTCAAATATTGCTTTCCACATCCATCGCAATACCATTGCTCTTCAATCTTCTTCGCCAAGCCCTCTGCAAGCTTTTTAAAAGCTTCTTCTTCCACCAAGAGGGCAATCTCCTTTTGAAGATCTTCCGTGTTTCCAGAACGGGTTTTAAGCTTTCTGGATATTCTTTTGTCGCCTACCTGCAACGTAATAATATAACGCTCACTCATACACATATGCCTCTCTATGTGTCTGATAAAGAACCGAAGCAGACCAATCCGTATCCATCTCCTCATTTAACTTACATTGATGAACAATACAATCATATTTTCCACCACGATATACAACGTGCTCATCTGCTGCCTTCTTCGCCGCTTCTAAAGTATCCCAACATCCCAATACATAAGAATGATTCTCAGGATCCCCTCCACGACAAGCTTCAACAATGTAAATAATCATATACTCTCCTTATATAGAATCTAACACAATATGATATCTTCTAAACAAGTTTTTCTATCATACCCTCAAGATCATCATATTCCCAATAAAATATTTCATCATTAATAAGGGTAGCAACATATGTAGCTCGGAGTTCTAAGATCATCAATATAGATCCACCTTTAACCGGTTCATATAGAAATTCATCTATATTTTCTGATAACTTATATAGTTCTCCAACATTCATAATAATAAATACATATCAGGTTTGATTAATATATTTCCATTCTAACTTGTCCAAGTAAACCCATATATGCATTTCATTGACTAATATTTTATATAATGGCGGCTCAACTTCATCATCATCAATATCAATGATCATCGCTATGACATTTATCATCTGATCATCAAACTTAACAGTAATCTCAATTAATGAACCTATAGGAATAGACATAATATTAAATTATGTCAGACAAGTTCTAAATCCAAATGATGCAAACGATAAACTTTTTCATTTATTAAAACATCATAACGACTAAAGATATCATCGCTAATTTGTTCCTTACGAACAATTATACCAACTTCGCCAACAATTTCTCTAATCCAACGAGGTTGATCTGCACCATCAACGACTTTTATTAACTGCCCTACTTTCATCTTTCTAATTTCCTAAATATAGTGTGAAACGACCAAGCATTTAATTTTTTAACGTGATCATCTAATAAAAAATATACTGTCTCCGTTGTTGGTTCCCAATCAACTACTAATACTATAGTCCCACTTGAATATGTATCATTTTTACGCTCATTATATAATGATATTGTAGATACATATAAAGAACCAACAATATCACGTGATGAAACCATATATCATAATTATATGATATCAATCATCAACTGGATCTATTGATTAACTCCAATTCATTAAACCAAAACCAACCCATAAAATCATCATTCACAAGTATCATATAATCATCATAAACATTTTCATATCCATATTGTTTTTCTTCTCTTGATTCTGCATCAACAATACGTATAATCAATCCAATATGTTGATCAAACATAGAAGTATCAGCATCAATCTTAACCAAATCTCCAACTTTAAATTTAAAATCAGTCATATTCTACTAATGTTAAAGCTGTCGCAGGTTCATAAGATATTTCTTCCCCAAATAATACTTTACAACGATCTACACGACCACCACGATCATAACTCTTAAAATAAAATCCAGGCTCAATACCAACAACAATTCCAATTACATCTTTTAATCGTGATGTATTGATAGTAATTGAGTAAAATCTATCACTCAGTTTCACCAGGCTGCCAATCCGAATCACTTTCTACCTCATTCCATTCATCTTCCCAAAGATTAACATAACCGATTTTATCATCTCTTAGAATCTTCAAACACCATTGATGATAACGAATTGCCTCTGGATCATTACGGGTTCTTCTTAAACGTGTGCGATATATATATAATGGTTCCAATACCATTATAATGCCATCTGTTATGTGTAGCTCTTCATCAGAAAGAGATATATGCATCTTAACAGACTTATCTAATAACATAAATCCGTTTTTTTCTAATTCTCTTTTATAAAGCTTTCCCGCCTTAAACTTCATAAGGATAATATATATTATAAAAATAAAAATGCCCGGCATAGCCGGGCACTTTCATCCTAACGTGTTGTTAGAGTTCACTCGTCATTTAGACGACGGCTCTTGACCTGACCAGCAATGTGGCGTCGGAAAGCACGACCTACATCGCCGCCCCAGAAACTCTCATTAATAAACGCATCAAGTCTACGATCTCCAAGACGATACTCGTAAACATTACCGGTTGCACGCATCTTGACGTGAAGGGTGCTTAGACCGGTCTTATCCTCGCCACTGCGAAGACTGATGGACTTAATGAAGGTGCTCTCTGGGAACTGACGATAGATATATGAACTGTTTGTATTTGACATTTTTTTCCTTTTCCTATTTTTTAAGAGAACGACTTCTCTTGATGTATTCAAATTAACACAATCATCCTGGGATCTAAACCATTTATCGTCTTTCGCATTTCATATAAAGACCACGATATCCAAGAATACTCATATAATTCTTTGCAGCATCCTGACTCAAAAAATAACCAATCGGTTTATGTGTGGAATTAACATATACAACGTAATACATACCACAATATTATCATAATCAGATTTGATTTTAAACAATAAAAAAGCCGGGAAAACCCGGCTTTTCATTTAAGATATCAAGGAGAGATATTAACGAGTTCAATCAGCTTTCATTGCATTTAAAGCAAAAACTACACGACGTAGGAGTTTACGATCTTCAGCAGAAAGTTTCTTATCGCCTTCAGCCTTTTTCTGTAAACGCTTTTTAATGGATTCCAATTCACGTTTTGAAATTTTTTCATCTTTTTCTTTTCCAAGTTGACGATGAAGAGCACCTTTTGTGCCTTTCTTTTCCATTTCTTCGCCAGCCTTTTGCATCCATTCTTCTTTTTCATTAAGGATGCCAGCTAGCTTTTGCCAACGACTTGTTTCAAACAACTGTCCACGTGAATATATTTCCATCATTGGCGGAGGTGGCACAGCGGCTGCTGGAGCGGCCCCTGGCATCGGTGCTGGTATTGGTGCTGGAGGGATTCCTGGCATAGCACCCATTGGAGCCATTCCTGGCATCGGTGGGGCTGGAGGCATCCCAGGCATTGGAGCTGGAGGCATTGGAGGCATTGCAAAAGGATCGGGCATCATTCCTGGTGCTGGAGGCATTGGAGCTGGAGGCATTGGAGCTGGAGCCATTGGAGCCATTCCTGGCATCGGTGGTGCTGGAGGCATTGGAGCCTGTTCATCTAATCCAGCTTCTTCTTCTAATTTTTCTTCTTCTTCTTTTTGTTCTGTTAGTTCTTCAAATAAAGTTTTTAAAGATACTTTTCTTTTTTCTTGCAAAGCAGCTTTTACTTGATTACGAATAAGGTTGTTTAAATGTTCAATTGTAAGTTTCATATTTCAATCCTTTTTAGCTTCTCTTTTTTTACCGGCAGCAGCCATCTTTTTCATTTTTGCTTTGCCATATTTTTTGCGACCAATTACAGCCGCTAAAGCTTTTGCTTGTTTTTCTGTTTTACCTTTTTTCTTTAAATCATCAACTAATTTTTGAAATCTACCACCACCACCAAGACGCATAGATTTACCCTTGTATGTCTTTGCCTTTTCTAAAATCATTTCACGAACCATTGAACGAATCGTTTCTTCAAGACGACCCATAGGCATACGCAGGGGCAGACGCTCAAGTTCTTCTTCTTCATCCTCTTCTTCTTCTTCATCCCATGTAGTTGGCATATCTTTATCAACGTCTCTTACGTAATCAGAGAAATCATCACCATAATCATCCCATTGTCTGGCTAAGTCTTCCTTATAACGTTCACGGGCATCTTCAGCTTCAAAATAAGCTTTTAGTTTTTCTGGAGTATTGACACCGCTTTTAATTAAAGCATCGGCACTTAATAATAACAAGAAATCATCTTTGCTGGCGTTTTTCATTACTTCAGCGTTCATATCACGAATTATTTTACGAACTTCTTCTTCGCCGCCTGTAGTTTCTTCTTCATATACGCCTTCGGCAACACCCTGTGGCCATTCTTCCATACTTTCTTTAAGAAGACCGGCTAAAGTTAATATTCTTTTTTGATCAAAAATGGTCATTGTATATCTTTCTAAGATGTGGTATAAATCTAAATATTAAGTTAAAAGTTATTCATCATATCTTGAATTGAAAAATAAATTTGCGGCTTTTTCAAATAGTTGTTCATCAAAATCATATGTTTCGCCGGATATTACTACAGATTGATTACGTATAAAGTTGTTATGATTATCAATTAGAGCTTTATAATTAACGGGATTTTTTATTTTAAAACGCCAAGCAACTGGAATATCGGCTAATAATTCTTCAAGCTTGGTTATAAGATTTTGACCACGATATTGTTCTAAAGTGTCATTTAATTTATCAAAACCATTTGTTTCAGCGAACATTGGAAGTTTACATTTTCCGGTTATGATATCTGGAATTATTTCTTTTTCAACGTCGGTTCTGTTTTTAAGATAGAATTCCCAGACAGAAAGAGCGGCATCAGATATTGATCCTCTATCTGCAATTAACCATTTAGGACGAATGATACTCATTACGATATCATATAACAATGGTCCCCAACCTTGTTCTGCTGCGGAAGCTTTTACGGTATATGTATTGGCTGGATTGCAATCTTCTGAGGGGAAATATTGTATTGTTCCAATTCCACCAACGATTATAGATTTTAACATTAGTTCGGTTGGATCAACATCATTTGGATAAAGATAATCTCTTATTTCTATGAGTTTATCAAAGCCTTTTTGCCAATTGAATTGCCATTTAATTCTTTCATTGACTTTAAGTTTTTGTTTTAATGCAAGTCGGAAATATGTTTTAAGGATATTATGAGTTTTGATGATATCCTGATAGCGATTAATAACGAAGTTTTGCCATTTTTCGTTATAAGGTCTATTGATTATTTGTCCGAGGTTAACTATTCTGGTAGCGATATTAAGTTGTTCTGGGTCCAAGTTATCGCTAAGTTCCAGTATTTTTTGATAATCTGGGAGCCATTTATTTAAATGTTCGGTTAACTTAAGATATCCTGCATATTGTGCATTTTCTGAAGTTATATCGGATATCATTTTTTTTGCAAGTTCTGGTTGATATAGATATATTCTGGTATTCTTGACGAATAGTGCTAAGTTAGCTGATTCTGCTTCACCAATTGTTTTTGCCACTTCTTCAATCTCTTCTTTTAAAAGATAGTTAATTAGTTCTTGTAGCTTGCTCATAATGAGTATAAATAGAAAAAAGCAAGGTGTTATGCCTTGCTTTGTTTATAATATTCTTATTTATTGAATCTATCTTCTTCTTTTTTGAAGCATTCATTGCATCTACACATTAACCAATTACGTAGGGAATGAATTTTTGCTGGAGCTGCACAAGTTTCGCATATGGTTATGCTTTGTTTTTCTGCATTTTCTATAAGTTCGTATATGTGATCATTGCCGCCGTTTATATAAAATCTTAATCCGCCAAATTTTTCTTTTACTTGGACGGCTTTAATTTTAGATATATTTTTATTTGTCTTGCGATAGTTTTCAATATTTTCGCAAAGAGTATCAACGATATTAAACCAACCGTCATCACATTCAAACCAGAATTCTTTTCCGAATATATTTGGATATTTTGATATGAGTGTGTTTGTTTTTTCTGGCGACATATTAAACCTCTACAACATTTGAATCTAACATACGGACTAACATTGGTCCGTGGATTTGTTTTTCTATATTGGAGTTCAAAAGGATGATATGAATGATGTAATCGTTATTTGTATCGTGTGGGACGGTATTGATCCAGGATTTGGATTGATCTTGTTCAATTTTGGAAATGAAGATTTCGTTTCCTGGTAGAAATTCTGTTATGCTATCGTCTATACGTTTTTGATAATCTTCATCTGATGGATATAGTGAGGTGAATGTAGCGGCGATATTTTGAAAGTTTTTGAATCGTTTTATGAATTTGAATTTTTGTGCGAGTGCTATTTGGTAGGTATGATTTGGTATGGTATATGAAGTTAGAGATATGTTGAGTTGTTGTTTTGAGCCTTGTGATAGGTTTAGGTTAGTTGTTTGTAATGGGACGTAGGGGGTGTATATATACCCTGGTATTTGTTTATTATTTGTCATATTGTATTTCTGTTAAGTTTAGTTTATCAATTGTGTTATCGTAGCAATAGATGATTTTATCATTACAAAGAAAATGATATTGATATATTGGTGTATTATCATTTCCTATTGTATTTTGGAATCCTGGGATGTGTTCTTTTTTGATGCAAAGTAGTATATCATATGGTTTTAGCTTATATAAGGCTACTTTGATGTGTGTATTAACGTCTTGTAATAGGATGCAATCAGAATTGGGATTCTGAGCTATGTATAGTTTACCTGGTATCATATTTGATAGTTTGCAGATCAGATTCGTAGATATAGATGATTTTATCGCCCCAGAGTATTTTCCAGGTTGTATGAAATGAGTATATGGAATTGGAATTATTTTGTGGGGCAGTTTTTTCTAAGAGGATTCCGTAAGTATTTCGGTCTAAATTATAGATGCTGCTATATTCTATTTCAAGACCTTTATGATTGAAGTGAACGAGATCGCCGGGTTTCATATATTATTTTGTTGCAACTATAGAAAGATCATTTTCGTAAATGAAATAGATTTCATCGCCCCAGAGTGTTCTCCAACATTTGACGAATCTATCATTATTGCTTGATGGGATATCTATTCTTTGAATTAGCAGACCATATTGTCCTTTAAGCTTGTCGTAATCATATGGTAAAAGTTTATTACTAAAATAAACAAGATTTCCTGGTTTCATAGTTCTTTGCTTTCCAGAAGAGAGATATCGCTTTCAAGAACGGTAAGCTTTGTTTCGCCCCAGAGAGTTTTCCAACCAGGATATGTTATATCGCCTCTACCTGGGATATCAATATATTCTAAAAGAAGACCGTATTGTCCTCGGAGTTTTTCAAAATCATAAGGAAGATATTTTGAGCTGAAATAAACAAGATTACCAGGTTTCATCTGAAAGTTCTTTCATAGATTTTGGATCAGGATCAACTATCCAACCAAGTTGATCATCCATGAGGATTTGATAACAATCTGTACTTTTGATAATATCATGCTTAACTACCAAAAATATACTATCTTTGAGAAGGATCCGATATTCTGTTGGAGCCATAGCTCTGATTACCATAGGATCTTCTATGTCTGAATATATGGGATAATAATGTTTTGATATCCAATAATATAAGCTACCGGTTTTCAGCGTCATATGATCTCTTAGCACGTTAGACAGGTAGGAACATCAACGATAGGTAGCTGGGAAGTAGTTGCATTGTCCCGGCATTTCTTACAGATTCCACCTTCTTCGGAGGTAGTTTTATTGCAGCCGCCACATTTTGGACCTTGTGGATAAATGCTATTGGTTGTGCAAGTTATTTCCCAGCCTTTATCTGAAAGCATTGGATTACTTGGATAGATTGGAACTGGAATATATGGTTGAACAGTTGATGGGGTTGTTTTTGTCATTACGAGTGCCAAATGTTCTTTAACGACTTGAACTTGTTGTTCGTTAAGAGTTGTGGCGCCACTTAATTCAAAAAACCCTTGTAGCCAAAATGCAAAATTATCTGGGGACAATTTAAACCTCTTTATCTTCTACAAGCTTACCTTTGATATCTGGAATTCCTTCGGGGAAGGCAACTTTATTTGGAAAGCGTTTAACGGCTTCTGATGTAATAGCTTTTTTTATTTGAGCGGCAAAAGTTGAACCGTGGAAATATTCTACAACGGCTTGACTTAATGCGTAATCTAAATTACCGGCGAGGGTATCTAATGCACCTTTAACGAATAGGGCACGTTGAGCGGCTGCTGGATAATCGCTTGTATTATCTTCTCCGGTTTGTAGTTCTTCTGTGAGCCATTTAGCGGCTTCACCTTCAAGTTTAATTTTTTCTATCATATCATCCTACTTTTATTTCTTTCAATATATTATATGGAAGTTCCAAAAAGTTGTCTGCTACGAGGAATATACCTACAGTTGGTCTTCCATCTGTTCCTATGTACATTGCAGGAGTTTCTGGAGGGATTATGGATTTGCAAAGCATAGCACCGGGTGTAAGAAGAAATTTGTTATCATCTTTTTGTTTGGGAACCCAAACACCGTGAGGATTTTTTCTCATATGATAAGCTTCCCAGGTAGATGTTGTTAAGAAGAGTTGACCTTGTTTTGGATTATTCTTCATTTTTTGAGCCGCTTCCGAATGTATAATCCAGGTAGAATGGTAATGCAGATGGAACTGTCATAGGTTGGACTGTGAACATTTGATTAGCGATAAGACTTGGGAATAATCTTTTTATTTGGAAATAAGGATGAGGTTTTATGCAATCATCTTTTTGGGTCCATATACGATCATCGGATAGTTCTTGAACTTCTTCATTAACGAGGACATTATAAAAGCCGCTTCCTAAATCTTCAACAATAAGAGCAGAAGAAGGTTCTTCTCCCCTAACCCATACCCAAACTAATTGTCCTATATTAAACACGATTATATGTTCTCCAGAGCATCAATATCTATAAAATAAAGTTTATCTCCTATCAGACCAACAATATTTTTTTCTAATCTTTGAACAACAAGAACAATAGTTCCTTGAGGAATACGTTTCATTTTAAATGTGGTTAAAGGCATTTCCGAAACAAGAATACCACAATAAGTAATTTTATTATCTGGAAGATTGCTTTTGTAGGGATCATCTACGATTTTGCAAAGTTGTCCTGGATTAAACATATTATTTGATTGTTTTTCTGCACCAAACTGGCCAACCCTTTAGATTATTGTAGCAGTTATGGATAGAATATAAAGTGTCATCATAAAGAAACACAATTTTTTGTATATCTACTGAGATTATTAGGATGGGACTAAATTTAGGAATATTTTCCCATTGTAGTTTTTCGGAATTCCAATATTGTGTTGACTGCCATCTTTTGGATGTGGTTGTTTGAACTAACATTCCTGGCTTAAGAGATGTTTTATTATAGCGGCCTTCTAATATCATTTTAATCGTTGTTTGAATAAGAACTTGGATTGATTAATCTTAAATTGGGTTTGGGTATAAGATATCGTTTTTCCTCTATAAAAACAAGATATTCTTCAGAAGCAAAAAGATGACCCATAGCTTTTCCGGTATTAATGATAATACCTACTTTTTTTAAAAGTGGTCTAACATAACGTGCTGTACATCCAGATACATTATTAGAAGGAACTATCCGAACTAAATCACCGATCTTCATTTTTCAACGGCTCCAAGTCAAGAGGGTGCAACACAACAAAATGATCTTCAATAAGAACTTTATAACGCATATAAGCAAAGTTTGCTTTATCAAGATACAAGCGTTCTACAACAATGCCTATTTGACCAACATGGGAACGTTCCCAAAGACTTTGATCTCGTGCAGCTATAACCCTTACTAAGTCTCCTACCTTGATCCTCATTTGTCATAGCTCATTTCATCTGTCAGCGGCACCAAATCTACTCCATGAAAAAAAACAAAATGATCTTCAATAAGAACTTTATAACGTGGGCGAGAAGTTAGATATGTAATCTCTACGAGAAGACCTGTTTTGCCAATATGAGAACGCTGCCAAAGACTTTGTTCTAAATCATAAATAACTCTTACTAAATATCCAACTTTAAATCTCATTTGTCATAGCTCGCTGTCATAGCTTGTCATAGCTCCATGACACAGCTTGTCATAGCTTTATAACTAAACCGGTCCAAGAAGCATATTCAACGTTATCTTTCTCGTCTGCAAAGGATACGTTCTCATTGCTCATATCGGAGAAGAGAATGGTTTTATGTTCTGGATTTGTTGGGCAACGTTGAAGTCTATTAAACTTTGTATATTCATTTTCTATGGATAGATAAGCTTCAAACTTATCTGCCATTTCTTCTTTAGGAATATACTTGCAGATAATGTGTGCATCTCCATCGGAGCTTTCTTCATGCAGATGGGTCATTACCAGTTCAAAAGCTTTTGTATATCTCATTGTCATTTGTTTGCAAGTTGGAAATAGAAATATGGCACTTCTGTAGCATCTGGATTATTAGTATGACCCCGATCTATTTGATCTCTAACGGCTTGATTGGACGTAGCTACGGCTTCAGATTTGGTTGCAATGTGTTCTACGCCTGTAAAATCATATTCTGGATAAGGCGCACCCTTTTTATGCTTACCCATTTCTAATCTGATAGAAATGCTTGGAATATCTTTTTCTTCTGTGTTTTCTTCTGTGTTGTTCATTGCTCTAACCTTTCAAACATATTGAGGAAGCTTGTAGCATCCATTTGATGGATTTGTTCTCCCAGAAGATAGGATACATTGCCTGCAATAGTTTCTAAATCAATAACCATAGCTATTGTATTTAGAGGAACCGGTTCAAAATCATAATCTTTATAATATATGTTTGTTGATCTAAACAGTTGACCCGCTTTGATGTGCCGCTCATACCAAGCCATTTATAATCTCGTAAGCGTGAAAAGTTGCAAGCTTAAGCCAAGCTACGGTTCCGTTAGGGGTTAAAACTTTATAATAGGGGATCCCCATATCTAACGTTTGATCCCATATTTTTTCTTGATCGAGAACGAGCATTACTCCTTGTTCTTCGGCAGGATCTCTAAATTCTTTTTTTAGAGTGATTAAATCACCAACTTTAGGGTTCATGCGATTGCCTCATACATATAAAGCTGGGAATATGGAAGATTGATAATAGTTCCCCTTTTGTCAAGGACTTTTATGTAAGCGCACGCAAATGAAGGAAATGGATCTTGTGTATCGGATAGAACAAGATAGGCGGCTTTAGGATAAGGATAATGATAATAACAATCCTTAAGAGAGATTAGATTGCCTTGTTTTAACTCCGTTCTCATAGCTCTTTTACCCACGTATTAGATACGCCAATGATTTTATCTCCAGCGAGGAATATACCGCTATAACCAATGCCATATCCTATTGCACCATGTTCAATGCTGTCAAGGCACAATAAAGTCATATCATTAAAGTTATATTCGTTTCCATCAGCAATGCCTGCCGTTGTTCCTTTCCATTCATTGTTTGTTTTTATATAGATTGGACAAATGGCGGGTTTCATTTTTGTAAAACGATATAGTTTGCCTATAGTAAAAGGGCTCATATATATACTTCCTCTAACATGTTCTTATCCTGTAATATTACCCAGCCCTTAATATCACCAGCTAATATTAGTTGGAACTGACCAATGATATCAAGGATTAGAAAGGGCGTATATGGCTTGACATAATCAACTTTTGTAGAACCACGAATTTTTTTTATATCATAGACAAATGCGGCGGCGAGACCTTCGCTATGAGCATATTTAGGACCGGCAAATCTTGCATCTCCTATATCTTCATATATCATAAGATAGAGTTTGGAATGATATAGTTTACCTATAGTAAAAGGGTTCATATTTATTCTTCTTCTAACCGATCCAGTTCATTACCCATAATAGATACGAGCTTTTCTTCTATGAGAACAACATACATAATAACTGGCATATCTTCAAAGCTTACACGTTCTGTGATCTTTTTTACTATTAAGCCTACCTTGTTAGCTAAACCTTGATAGGTTAACAATGGAGTCTCCCTGATACGCACAAGATCGCCTGGTTTCATAAGACATCGCACCAAGTTGGATATCCTTGATAATCCTTATAATGAATTATTTTTTCATATAGTTGATCATTGATTAGCAGATCAACAATAGGATTTCCCATATCGGAAATACGTGCAGTATCAATGACAAGTGCTATGGTTCCAGTTTTTATTTTATGAGAAATTCCGGTTGGTATATGATTGAAATAATCATAACTAAAAATATCGCCTGTAGTTGGATCTACTCTTGTTGAATAGACATAAGATCTTTCATTTACTTTAGTTTTTATTAGGCAACCAGGTTTTAGATTTAAATACATATGAGGCTCTCTAATTGCATTGGGTGCAACCTACCATGTATTATCATTTTAGCACGTCGCACCAGATAGGATTACCGTATTGATCATCATATTGAGCTATAGAAAGTAGTTGATCATTAAAGAGAACGTCAATGACGAGATTACCAACGGCGGATCTTCTTGTTGTATTAATGATTAAGCCTACGGTTCCTATAGAGATAGGAAAGCTATGTTCTTTTTTTTCGGAGAAGAAATAGTGTACTGGAGGTTCTTTGCCCCTTGGATCGGTATAGCACATGGGATTGCTTTTAACTTTGATTAAGTTTCCCGGCTTAAGTTTCAATGACTTCCAACCCTTCTCCCCAAGGACATTTGGTGCATCCAACAACAAATATATATTTTGTTTCTTTTGTCTGATAATCTCCATCTCTAACGTGAGTTCCTTGAGTTGGAGCATAACAATCTGGACAAAAATGAATACGTTGATTTTGTAGAAGTCGTATAAACTCTATCTGTTCTTTTTCAACTTTCATCTTTATTCCTATAGCCATTTGTTAGAGCGGTAGCAAGTCTAAAAAGAAATAGTTTAGCCGCCGTTCTTCTTTCATGATCTTCATCATCATAAGGATTTTCATATGCTTCTTGGAAGTTAGCATCTACAAGAGCATCAAGAACCATTTGTAGTTTTCTTCCAGGATCGCAGGTAGCATCCTTGTCATATAGAACAGATTTAACATCATCATCATTGTAATCGTGATATGTTTTCATATTCAGCCGCCCTTTAAAGTTGCTTCTGCAATGCCCTTAAAATAGCCTACAACCTGTTCTCTCATAGGATCTGATGGATTAATATCCATACCGTTTGCAATCATTTGTAGAGCATTCTTGAGCCGCTTATTTTCTTTTTCTGAACGATCTAAAAGCTTTATATGCTTTTCATATAACTGGGATAGTTGTTCATATTTTTGTTTCCAATTGTCAATTGGTTCATTTAGATAATTTTTCATTAACAAAATGAATGGCGTATCAACAACAAGAGAGTTCCAAAATTTGGTATTTTTAAAATCATCAATGAATTGTTCAATAACCGATTCATCTGAACTGGAAACTTCAATATTCAGATAATCTCTGGAATCATCTGGACGTAGAACAATTTCTTTATGGATTATTCGTTTCATCATCATCGTCATTCATATTAACATCAGACATATGATTTTTAAAATCATATTGATTTTCTATGGGTTGATCAAATTGTTCTAACAGATAACGAATATAGAGTTCTGCGGTATGAAACAGTTCATCATCTTTTTCTTTTTCTTCTTTGAGAAGTTTTATTTCTTCTTCGGCGGCGTGAAGTTTTTCAATATAAGTTTTTTGCATACGATAGAGTTCGTTATATCGCTGCTTTTCTTCTTTAAGAGATTTACGTAATGTAAGACGCTCTTTCTTAAGAGGTTCTATTGTTGCCGCTGCTTCACAAGTTCCGCATCCAGGGCATCTGCAATCTCTATTGATCATATCATTCTTCCGTTTTCTGAACAGCAAACTCAACAACAAGACGTTCCCAAAGTTCTGTCTTTCGTAGTTCGGTTAAGAACCATTGCAGGGACTTCTCTTGTTCTGATGATATCTCAACCCTAACATAATCATTATCCGACTTATCTACTTCTGTAAGCGGCGGATCAAATACTACCTCTAAACTATATGTTGTCATGACTTTTTCCATTCTTCCACTATAACATTTGTCCCATCATATTTAACTTCATAACCATTAAAGTTAAACTTTACTGTAGAAGGATCAATACCCTTTTCAGCTAAATGTTCATTAATGGCTTTTAAAATCAAATCATTATAATCTTTTTGCGGCGGCATATTTGTAAGAGTTGTAAGATTGCGTTCAACTAAACCTTCAACCTGTAAACCCTTAACAATCAAAGCATGTATATACTCTGCTTCTTTCGCATTAGTTAAATCTTCTATGATCTGACGATCAAAATCTGATTGAGCTTCAGCAAGAAGCTCGGAGCTTAAGTTTTCAAGCTCTTTAGCCATGTTAACATTTGATATAGTAATGTCTGGTATTTTAATGTTGCTCATTTCTTCTTCTCCTTGAAGATATAGAAGCTTTTTACGCCTTCATAATCACATTTTCCTACTCGGTGCCCAAGCTGCTGAACCGCCTTAATCCAATCAACATGAGGAAACTTTGTTTCTTGGCGAGCCTCATAACAATAGCCGCTGGAATATATCCAGGTGCCGCCGACTTCTTTACGCCGCCTTCCTCGGTTCTTTCCAGCTTTGATTATAGGTTGAGAGCTAATCTTTCCGTGGGCATCTCGTCCAAGGTCTTCAATGATCATTTTTCCTCTGCTACCCAGCCTGGACCGGAAGGATAATCCCAATCAATCCTACAAGGACCAAGACCACAATCTTGACAAGCCTGACCATCATGGTAATCACCGGCTAACACTTCCCAGCCTTCAACCTCCGTGCCCCACGAACATTGTGTGCATTGCATCCAACCAAGATCATCCTTACTTATATCATTCTGCTTCTTCATCGGACCACTCCCAAATGTCGGCTTCATCCAAATATTGATGAAAGAAATCTAATATTTCTTTGCGGCTACTATCATTATCCTGAACGGTTAAAAATGATGCATCCCAAAGATTGCTTCTCCACTTCCAGAACCTTTGACATTCTGAAATGGAAAGAAATACACCATATTCTTCTTTAAGAACCCGCTGAATAATCTTACAATCATCCAAGGCATATGTCATTCTTCCATAACCGTCTAAACAACTAAACAAGTTGTCTATGAGGTGTTGAGTTATCTTTTTTTCTTCTGACATATCAGCGATCCCAACCTCTTGAAAAAGAGTTGCGCCATTCATTATGTTGCATCGTATCCATAGACTTATAAGCCTCATTTAGAAGCTTATAGGTGGCGTTTAAAGCTTCCCTGTAGGTGAGAGGCGATACACGGTCTACATCATCATTTGCACGCTCTAAAACGTCTTTAATCTCGTCTAATGTCATATGGTTCCTTTATCCAACCGGCAGGATTTGCACCTACATCATCCCCGATACAATCAAGGGCTTTACAACATTAAGCTACAGTTGGAACAACATCAGAATAACAAAGATTAATAAAGAAATAAACTATTTTAACGTCTGCGTTTATTACGAGCGGCTTCATAATCGCTAATATGACGCATCACTTCTTCTTCTCTGTGCGTAATGTTTTTAAAGTTTGCTTGGAAATCAACTGGCCGGAATTTCCCATGTATATGAGGTATATTAATATACCATATATGATCACATTTAACCGGTCCAATAGATATAACTTCTTTTTGATACTGATATTCTGCTGCTATTTTCTTTGTTTCTTCTGGGTTGAATAAGAAACGATTTCCTTCTATTGGCGCTCTTAAAAAGACTAAAAACTCATCTTTTTTATATATTTCAGCACTTAAGGTTCCCCAATCTTTTTGTATCTCTTTGAATACATTGTAATCAACGGTCCACGAATAGTGATCACGAAAGTCTTTTGGATAGAATGTCCCACCCGCTACGTCTTCTTCATATATTTCATCGGGTTCATATCCAGTTGGTTCATATCCAAGGATTTTAGTTAAATCCTTTAATGAAATATTACCCATTACACGATAGGCATACTTGTATTTGCTTGGAACTTTTAATACGTCCTTATATTCCCCTTGGCGTTCAAGTTTATCTAATGTTGAAATCCACGGATTAAGGTCATTAGGTATACCATGATAATGCATATATAAGTCTTTTGCAAAATCTTTCTCGGTTTCAGTATCTTTTTCTGGTTTCTTTCGGGCTTGTCCTAAAAGATACTTACCAAACCTTGGATCGTCTTCAAACAAAAAGGCTATGAGATTTTTCAGTTTCATAACGTTAAATATTAAGCGGCGGCAGAAAATATGATCCGCCAATTCTTTATAATATAATCTGGACATTTCACAATATGTGAATACAAAGATTAATAAAGAAATAAACTATGTTAACGTTTTTTTTGTTTTTTAAGTTCTTTTAATTCTTTTTCTAAGCGTTCAATTTTATCATCAACGTTAGAATTGGTTTTAATCATTTCAACAAGACATATAGCAATACAAGCTACAATAAAAAATATTGTAAAACCTAAATTCCAATATGCCATAGGTTTATTAACGAATAATAGTCCACCAGTTGTTATAGATGATATTTTGCCCAATACAAATAATCCCGCCGCAATCTTATGCAGCGGTTTCATATTTTGCATCAAATCAACAAAATCTGCTTCTTCCTTTATCGCCATATAACCTTTTATAGAGTAGTAGTAGGAACTCCTACATATACTAACGCCCCTTGATATAAATTAAACCGTTAAGCTTCTAACGTCTATTGTTTAGAAGCTGAAGATATAACTTTAAACGAAGATATCTCGTCCTCATAATACTTCTCAACCTTACCTTCAGAAGTTAAGACCGTATATATGTTTGATATCCGCCCATCATACTTTTGCTTAATATCCAAAACTAAAATGGTGCATTCTTCTATTACAATCCAGCTTAATAAATCTCCAACTTGAATAGGCTTTCTCATGCCACCTCGGATCTAACAATCTGGAAGTTATCCCCATTATATAATGAATGGTGCATATAACAAACCCGATCACCAACAAGGATTTTGCAATATGTGTCTTTAATATATTTTTCTTTTCCAAGAACCAAACAAATCATTCCAGGTTCAAGAGCAAGAGTATTATCTCTCAATCCTCCAGTTTGTAGTTCTCGGGAATATTCTTCTGGCGTCCATAGATTGCAATAAGCTGTGAGGTATTTAAATGGATTAACTTGGATTAACATTCCTGGGAGCATAGATAAACCTTTAAAGCTGATTCAAGACAAGCCACCGGTTCTTCTTGTCCGTTAATTAAAACATACCACCAGTTAATATCTGCATAATCAGTTATATTCACAGGAGGAGCAGGTTTTATAACTAAACCTATATGATATTCTCCTATCTTAACAAGATCGCCCGGTTTAATCATAGAGACAAATTACCTTCACTTCTCTCAACTTTGTATGCAATATGTCTCAGACATCCTCCGGTTCCAATCGCAATCTCTAACTTCTTATCCTCATATAAGACCATCGCATTGCCATTATCTAAACGTTCTAAAAACATTATGACGGCATCGTTAGGAATAAAGACAAAGTTAAAATCTTTTGAATCATTCATATCGTTATATTGGCAAGCACGGACACCTCTGGGAGAAGCACCGGTAATAGTGTATAAGCCGCCTATTTTGTATCCGTAAAAATTATTCATATCATTTCTTCTACAAGATCTTCAAACGCCCAAATATCAAATGTATATTTTTGATCTCCAATAATGGTGGAGATAATAATTCCATCAATTCCGATTACAATTACCGGTGTTCTTGCAGTAATGTCTGGATGACTAGGAAATGATACAGAATCATTCATCCAATATAGTTTACCGAGTTCCGGTTTCATATTTTTTGATTAATCCAAGGTAAAGATCACAAATCTTATCTCCAACCAAAACTTTACAAGAATTCAATATTCCAGCAATTGCTGTTGGATTATAACCAATAAACAATCCAAGTTCTTCTGAGCCAACATATCCGACTAAAACTAAATCACCTGGTTTAAAATTTTTCATACAACTTCTATCACGTGATCTGGAGCTAAAATAATATAACCGATTTTATCTTTATGAAGAATTTTAACAACATATGAATTATGTTCTTGACGTTTTTCGGAATCTAAAATTAGAAATAAATCTTTAGGACCGATAGAACATTCATTGACGCCATAATACGGATCGCTAACGTAATTGATTCCTTCATTTGGATGAGTCTTACGCATAGCTAATCTAAGTTCGCTATAATTTAGTCTATATAGTTTACCGGTTCTCATATGATTTATTCTTCAACAATTCGTAATGATAACGATAACAATCTAACAAAAGACTTTCTGGGAGAATATTGTCATTTTCTTTGAAAGAATTTTTGATTTTGATGATGGAACGTTCATATGAAACAACGAACCAATCTTGTGGATAATCGCCGCAATCGCTTGGAATATCTAAGCGAGCCATTATTGGGGATGTTCCTACCGTCATTCCTCCACCATAGACGCCTCGTCCAAAGTGAATATATCCTTTTGGATAAAGGGGAACGGAGAATAAGATTGAATTTGGTTGTTTCCACATAAGAATATGTTAGCGGCGATTAAATTAAAATTAAACTTATTGTTCAAGATCTTCGGGATCAATCCAATCAATATTTACATATGTTGATTTAATCCAACCAACCTTTTCCTCAACAAGAACCTTAATCCAATATTCAAAGCGGCCGGGATCTTCATACTTATCAACGATTAAAAAAGGTGTATGCGGATCAATCCTGCCTAATTCTCCATATGAGAAAGGATCTGTATTCTCCCATAGAGGTATGGATCCCTCTCCAGTATATTGATATAGCTTTCCAATACGATTAGCTGCCATTGTCAGTTAACTCCGATACAGTCTGATATCGCAAATGAATCCAACCTCTTTTATCGCCATAAAGAACATTATGCCAAACATTCATCATTGGAGCACAACCAAGAAACATATATGGTGTTTCAGTAGGCAGTTTATCAATAACACAATTACCGGGATATGGATGATCCCATAGAAAAACCCATTCAAGTTCCGGAACATTATTCATTTTAAGCAGCTTGTAGAGCTTACCAATTTTCATTGTTCCTTATCTCCTTGATATAAGATCTAAACATTTCTGGGGTGGCATTTAGATGAACCCATCCGAGTTGATCTCCATCGTAAATAATGCGATACCAATATCTCAAAAGAGAACTTTTTTCTACGATGAGAAACGTCCAGAGCGGTTTAAAATGACAAATAACTTGATTCATTCCGTATGGATGGTTCCATATGTGAAGAACGTCTTCGCCTTCGTCGCCTATATATTGATACAATCCGCCGATTCTAATCATTGTTTGTAATCTTCCTTGTAGGGCTGAATATTTGATATTGACACATTAACCAGATCTTCTC
>VFQS010000141.1_pt1 | contig 96517 bp, 92 predicted proteins | sample 3512361 | NCBI WGS metagenome assembly VFQS01 (sample SAMN10412375, study PRJNA504923) | tailings metagenome | isolation source: Relicate 1 Philex TSF3 active mining | place: Philippines | reverse complement strand
CCATGCCCGCCGGGTGCAAGCGCCCGACAAAGGCCACGATGATCGCGGCAAAGCCATAGCCTGCAGGCACATAGGGCGTCAGCTGGCCAATCGGCCCGGCCACCTCCAAAGCGCCCGCCAGTCCCGCCGCACCGCCCGAGACCATGAGTGCCACCCACAGCGCCTTGCGCGAAGAAAAGCCTGCGTAGCGCGCCGCATCAGGGGCCAAACCACCCACCTGCTGGGCAAAGCCCGCCCGGGTGCGGAACAAAAACACCCACAGCAAGCCTGCGCCCACCAATGCCAGCAGCAAGCCCACGCTCACACGCGAGCCCGTCATCAAACGCGGGATCTGCGTGACCGCCTCGAAAGTTTTGGACTGCGGGAAATTGAAACCGGCTGGGTCTTTCCAGGGGCCATAAACCAGGTAACTCAGCACCATGTCGGCCACGTACACCAGCATCAGGCTGACCAAGATTTCACTGGCATTGAATCGGTCTCGCAGCAGCGCCGTGATGCCCGCCCACAACATGCCGCCCAGCACACCCGCCAAGAGCACCGCCAGCACGATCCAGCGGCCCGTGTCCTTGTCCGCCAGCAGCGCCACGCCCGCCGCACACACGGCGCCGATGACAAACTGACCCTCGGCCCCGATGTTCCAGACGTTGGAGCGGAAACACACCGACAAGCCCAAGGCGATCACCAGAAGCGGCGTGGCCTTGACCATCAACTCGCCCAGGGCGTAGCCGGTTTTGACGGGCTCCCAGAAAAACATTTGCAATCCGCGCACCGGGTCTTTGCCCAGCGCCATGAACAGCGCCACGCCCAACAGCACCGTGAGCACCAGCGCCAGCAGGGGCGAGGCATAAGTCCACAGGCGCGAAGCCTGGGGACGGGGTTCAAGCCGCAGCATGTTGGGCTCCTTGTTGGGCGGGTGCAGTCGGGGTGGCATCGGGCCACAAGCCGCTCATCCACTCGCCAATGCGTTCCACCGTGGCCTCGGTCCGCGCCAACGATGGCGACAAGCGCCCCTTGGCGATCACATGCAATCGGTCAGACAACTCGAACAATTCGTCCAGCTCCTCACTCACCACCAGCACCGCACAACCCGCGTCGCGCAGCGCCAAAATCTCGGCGCGAATTTGCGCCGCCGCGCCCACGTCCACACCCCAGGTCGGTTGCGAGACGATGAGCAGTTTGGGCGTCGCACTGATCTCGCGCCCCACAATGAACTTTTGCAAATTGCCGCCCGACAGCGACTGCGCGGCGGCATCCGGGCCAGACGCCTTGACCTTGAAGCGGTCGATGATGCTGCGGGCCTGTTCGGCCAGCGCCCCCATGCGCACCCAGCCGCCCGTACCCACGGCCTCGCTGCGCGTGAGCAGCAGGTTTTGCGACAGGCTCAGCGAGGGTACAGCCCCCCGGCCCAGGCGCTCTTCGGGCACAAAGTGCAGGCCCATTTGCCTGCGCGGCACCGGCCCCAAAGCCGCGACCGGCTGACCGGCCAAACTCACGCTGGCCGCGCCACACTGCACGCCCGCCCGGGTGTCTTCACCCGACAAAGCCCACATCAGCTCTCTTTGGCCATTGCCCGACACCCCGGCCAGGCCCACCACCTCGCCCGCACGCACCTGCAGGCTGATGCTGTCCAGGTCCACGCCAAACGGGTCTTGCCGTGTGAGGCTCAGGCCCTTGACCGACAACACCACCTCGCCCGGTGAGCGCGCCACATGCTGCAAAGCCGGAGGCTCCGCGCCAATCATCAAGCGGCTGAGCGAAGCGTTCGTTTCTTCACGCGGGTCGCACACGCCCGTAAGCTTGCCGCCGCGCAGCACCGTGCAGGCGCTGCACAGCGCCCTAATCTCGTGCAACTTGTGCGAGATGTACAAAATGCTCACACCCTGGCTGACCAGCTTATGCAAGACCACAAAGAGCTTCTCCACCGCCTGCGGCGTGAGCACCGAAGTGGGCTCATCCAAAATCAAGAGCTTGGGCTCGGTCAGTAGCGCCCGGATGATCTCCACCCGCTGCATCTCCCCCACGCTCAGGGTGTGCACCGGGCGCTCAGGCTCCAGGTCCAGGCCGTATTCGCTGGCCTTGGCCACAATGCGCTCGGTCACCTCGGCCAGGCTGAGCGACTTGTCCAGCCCCAGCCAGACGTTTTCGGCCACGGTGAGCGTGTCAAACAGGCTGAAGTGCTGGAACACCATGCTGATGCCCAGCTTGCGCGCTTCCTGCGGGTTACGGATCTGCACGGGCTGGCCGTTGAACACCACCTGGCCCTCATCGGGCTTGACCGAGCCGTAGATGATTTTCATCAGGGTGGACTTGCCCGCGCCGTTTTCGCCCAGCACGGCATGGGCCTGGCCGGGCATCACGGTCAGCGACACGTCCTGGTTGGCCACCACGCCCGGGTAGCGCTTGGTGATGCCTTGCAAAGACAGAAGGGGTGTGGTCATGTCAAATGAGAATTCTGAGGATGGGGCAATTGGGATGCACTGATTTTCACCTGCTCCCGCAGCCACTTGGCGGCGGCCGAGCTGTGGCTGCGTTCATGCCAAAGCTGGTAGTACACCATCTTGGGAAACAGCACGGGGCAAGGCAGCAGGACCAAACCGCTTTGCGATTCAGGGCCTTGTAAAAACCGCTGGCAATACTGGCGGCCCGTGGTCAGCACAAGCAAGCTCGATGCCACCATGCGCGGCATCAAACCGAAGTGGGCACAACGTGCGGCGATGTGGCGCGACAGGTTCAGGCGGTCCAGGTGTTCATCGATCACGCCTCGCCAGCCGGGATAGGCCGGGGTGGGCGCAATGTGCTCACAAGCGAGCCAATCGTCTGGCGTCCAGCCACGGCGCACGGCGGGATGCTTGCTGCTGACCAGGCACACCACCTCGTCCTCAAACAGCTGGGCGCGGTGCAGCTCTTCGCTGGGCTGCGCCCAGTTGCCAATCACCACGTCGATCAGGCCCTGCCCCAGGTCGTGCGCGTATTGGGCCTGGGCCGACAGGGCATGCACCTCAACCCGGCAGTGAGGCGCCAGCGACTTGACGCGGGCCATGACGGACGGCAGGAACAAAGGGTCCAGCGTGTCGCTGGCCGCGATACGAAAAGTCTCGCGGGCCTCAGCCGGGTCAAACGGCCGGGCTGGCGAGAACAGGCTTTCGGCCGATTGCAAAATCTGCGAGACCGGCCCCAGCATCTTCAAGCCCACATCGGTGGGCACCATGCCGGTGCCCGAGCGCACCAGAATCGGGTCACCCGTCAACTCGCGCAGGCGTTTGAGCGCCACCGACACGGCCGGCTGCTGCTGGCCCAGGCGCATGGCGGTTTTGGAGACACTGCGTTCGATGAGCAAGGTGTGAAGGGTCCGAATGAGTTGAAGGTCGATCTTGTCGAAAAGATGCGGCTGCTTCATATCCATTTTCAGATAAGCGTTATGGCGATTTACCCATGGGTAAACATCGGGTTTGCCCTAGGATCATCCGATCCTCAAGGACACATGGGCCATGTCAAAAACGCTTGTCTCCCCTCTTAAATCGGCGCCGCTGCCATCCAGCCCCTTGCGGTTCTGGCATCGCGGTCAAGTGATGAATCCGGGCAATGTACCACCAGACCGCACCCTGCTCGACCTCCTGCGCGAGGACGTGCGCCTCACGGCCACCAAAGAGGGCTGCGCCGCCGGCGACTGCGGGGCCTGCACCGTGGTGGTGGCCGAAGCCGTGAACGGGCGCTTGCAGTACCGCGCCGTCAACAGCTGCATCAAGCCGGCGCACGCCATCGACGGCCAAGCCCTGTGGACCGCCGCCGATCTGGCCCAGAGCGACGGCACGCTGCACCCGGTGCAGCAAGCCATGGTCGAGTGCCACGGCTCGCAATGCGGCTTTTGCACACCGGGTTTTGTGATGAGCCTGTTTGCGCTCTACCAGCGAACCGTGGCCCAAGGCCAGGCCGTGGACAGCCACCGCGCCCATGAGGCTTTGTCGGGCAACCTGTGCCGCTGCACCGGCTACCGGCCCATCGTGCAGGCGGCGTGCAGCCTACAGGCCGATGCCAAACAGGCTGTGGATGAAAAACCCATCGTGGCGGCGCTGCAAAAGCTGGCGGCCACCGAAAAAACCGGCGGCCACTACCTGCGCCCCACCACCCTGCCCACCTTGCTGCAAGCCCGTGCCCAGCACCCCCAGGCGCAGTTGATCGCCGGGGCCACCGATGCCGGGCTGTGGATCACCCAGGGCCTGCGCCGCCTGCCGCAGATCATCGACCTGACGCGCGTGGCCGAGTTGCGCCGGGTGGAGCATTACCCGCAGCACATCGCCATTGGTGCGGCGGTGAATTTGCAAGACGCGTTTGAGGCGATGGCCGCTGACCGGCCGGTGATCGCGCCCTTTGGCGAGCGCTTCGCGGGCTGGCCGGTGCGCCAGTCGGGCACGCTGGGCGGCAATGTGGCCAACGGCTCGCCGATCGGCGACAGCATGCCGCTCTTGATCGCGCTGGGCGCGCAGGTGGTGTTGATGGCGTGGCGCAAGGGAAAAGCCGTGCACCGCCATGTGCCGCTCGACCAGTTCTACACCGGCTACCGCCAAAGCCTGCTGGCTGCCGACGAGGTGCTGGCCTGGGTGGTGGTGCCCCGCCCTGCCCCCGGCGAATGGCTGGGTGCTTACAAGGTGTCCAAACGGCAGGAGGACGACATCTCGGCCGTGTGCTTGGCGGTGCAACTGCATGTGCAAGATGGGCACATCACCGCAACACGCATCGGCGCAGGTGGTGTGGCTGCCACGCCCGCACGCGCCGTGAAAACCGAGGCCACGCTCCTCGGCCAACCGTGGAACGAAGCCACTTTGGCAACGGCACAACAAGCCATCGCGCAAGAGTTTTCACCGCTCAGCGATTTGCGCGCCAGCGCCGATTACCGCCGAACCCTCTTGGGTCAACTGCTGCGCCGCGCCTGGTTGGAGAGCACCGGGCAAGCCACGGTTCGTTTGGAGGACCTCGCATGAACACGAATGCCCCAACCGCCAGCACCCACCGCTTCCACGAAAGCGCCACCGCGCAGGTGCAAGGCCGCGCCAGCTACATCGACGACCTGCCACTGGTCGAAGGCACGCTGCACGCCGCGCCGCTGATGAGTCCCTTGGCCAACGGCCAGTTGATCGCCATGGACCTGGAGGCGGTGATGGCCGCGCCCGGCGTGGTGGGCACGGTCACCGCGCCAGACATTCCGGGTGACCCACTGCTGGCCACCTTTGTGCACGACGAGCCCATTTTTGCCGGGCCGCAGCTCATGCACGTGGGCCAGGTCATGGGCTTGGTGGTGGGTCACAGCCACACCCAGGCGCGGCAGGCCGCACGCCTAATGCGATTGCAAACGAAGAACGGCACGCCCTTGCTCCATGCCCGCGAGGCCCAACAAGCGGGCAGCTTTGTATTGCCCAAAGTCACAGTGCAGCGCGGAGATGCGGCCCAGGCCTTGGCACACGCACCGCACCGCCTGCAAGGCTCGCTGGAGATCGGCGGGCAAGAACACTTCTATCTGGAAAGCCAGATCGCGTACGCGATTCCGCAAGACAACGGCCACTGGCTGATCCACAGCGGCACGCAGCACCCCGGTGAGGTGCAGCACTGGGTGGCGCACGCGCTGCACATCCCGCTGTCACAGGTGCGGGTGGTGTGCCGACGCATGGGTGGCGGCTTCGGCGGCAAAGAAACGCAGGCCGGGCATTTGGCCGTGTGGGCCGCGCTGGCCGCGCACAAGTTCGGTCGGCCCGTGAAACTGCGGCTGGACCGGGGCGACGACATCCTGATCACCGGCAAACGCCACCCATTCAGCCACGACTGGCAAGTGGGCTTTGATGCGACTGGCCGCGTGCTGGGTTTGGATTCGGTGCAGTTGGCGCATTGCGGCCACAGCGCCGACCTGAGTGGCCCGGTGGCCGACCGCGCGATCTTCCACACCGACAACGCTTACTTTTTGAGCGACCTGCACATCACCTCGCACCGCTGCAAAACCCACACCCAAAGCCACACCGCGTTCCGCGGTTTTGGCGGGCCGCAGGGCGTGCTGCTGATCGAAACCGTCATGGGTGACATTGCCCGCCACCTCGGCGTGGACGCTCTCGATGTGCGCTTGGCCAACCTCTACGGTGTGGGCGAGCGCGACACCACGCCCTACGGCATGAAGGTCGAAGACAACATCCTGCACCCGCTGATGACGCAACTGGCCGAGCGCTGCGATTACCGCGCACGCCGCCAAGCCATCAGCGATTGGAACGCCGCGCACAGCGTGATCAAAAAAGGCCTGGCGCTCACGCCGGTCAAGTTCGGCATCAGCTTCACCGCCACGCAATTCAACCAGGCCGGGGCGGTGGTTTCGGTCTACACCGACGGCAGCGTGCGCGTGAACCACGGCGGCACCGAAATGGGCCAGGGCCTGCACACCAAGGTGTGTGGCCTGGTGGCCCGTGTGCTGGGCTTGCCCGCAGGCCAAGTGCAGGCCAGCGCCAGCGACACCGACCAGGTGGCCAACGCCAGCGCCACGGCGGCCTCCAGCGGCACCGACCTCAACGGCCGCGCCGCCGAAAACGCTGCCTTGCAGGTACGCCAGAACATCGCTGCCTGCATCGCCAAGGCCGATGCTTGCAGCGCTGAGGCCGTGCGCTTTGAAGGCGGCCAGGTCATCACACCCCTGCGCCAGCGCAGCTTCACCGAGGCCGTGCAACACGCCTACGGCCAGCGCGTGCAGCTGTGGAGCGACGGCTTTTACGCCACACCCAAAATCCACTACGACCGCAGCACCCTGACCGGCCGGCCGTTTTATTACTTCGCTTACGGCGCGGCCTGTAGCGAAGTGGCCATCGACACGCTGACGGGCGAATACCGCGTGCTGCGCACCGACATCCTGCACGACGTGGGCCATTCGCTGCACCCCGAGATCGACATCGGCCAGATCGAAGGCGGCTTTGCGCAAGGCCTGGGTTGGCTCACCACCGAAGAGCTGGTGTGGAACGCCAAGGGCGAGTTGCTCACCAAGGGCGCGAGCACCTACAAGATCCCCACCGCCGCCGACATGCCCGCGCAGCTCAACATTGAGCTCTGGCACGAAGCCAACCGCGAAGACAACGTAGGCGGCAGCAAAGCCGTGGGCGAGCCGCCTTTCATGCTGGCCATCAGCGTGTTCGAAGCCCTGCGCGACGCCATCGGTGCGACCCGTGCTGGAAACACCCCCATCCACCTGGACACCCCCGCCACGCCCGAGCGCGTGCTGAACGCTATCCTTGCCCCATGACGCTTTCTGCTGTTTCCCATCTGCAAGGCTGGCGCGCAGGCCTGTTGTGGTTTCCCGACCCGCAAAGCCCCAAGGCCCGCCATGAAAGCGACGGCCTGCTGGTCACCGCACGCGAGTCCGACGGCATCGTGCGCATCCAGGCCATTGGCCCCTACCGCGAGCTGGCTCCGCACTACCTCGACCTGACCGTGACCCACTGGCCTGGCCTGTGCATCGCGCCGGGCTTTGTGGACCTGCACATCCACTACCCACAAACCGATGTGATCGGCTCGCCCGCCGACGGCTTGCTGCCCTGGCTGGAGCACTACACCTTTCCCCACGAAAAGCAATTTGCCGACCCGGCCTATGCGCACGAAGTGACCGGATTCTTTCTGGACGAGCTGATGCGCCACGGCGTGACCACGGCGCTGTGCTTTGCCACCGCGCACCCCGAGTCGGTCAATGTGTTCATGGCCGAGGCGCAAAAGCGCCGCCTGCGCATGATCACCGGCAAGGTGCTGCAAGACCGCCACAGCCCCGACGGCCTGCGCGACTCCGACACGGCACTGAGCCTGCGCCAGACCGAAGACCTGATCCGCCGCTGGCATGGCGTGGACCGCCTGGGCTACGCCATCACGCCGCGCTTTGCGCCCACCAGCAGCCCTGAGCAACTGCATGGCGCGGGCGAAATCGCACAGCAGTTCCCCGATGTGTGGATCCAGTCGCACGTGGCCGAAAACGTCGACGAAATCCGCTGGGTGAGCGAACTGTTCCCCGAGGCGCGCAGCTACCTCGATGTCTACGACCGCGCCGGCCTGCTGCGCCAACGCTCGGTCTACGCGCATTGCATTTACCTGGACGCGGCCGCCCGCCGCCGCATGGCCGAAGTGGGCGCAACCGCCGCCGTCAGCCCCACCAGCAACCTGTTTCTGGGCAGCGGCTTTTTTGACTACACCGCCTCGGACGCTGCGGGCTTGCGCTATGGCCTGGCCAGCGATGTGGGTGGCGGCACCAGCTTCAGCCCCTTTCACACCATGCACGCGGCCTACACCGTAGCCCGGCAAAGCGTGGGGCGGCCGGGCATCAGCCTCGCGCCCGAACACCTGTGGTGGCAACACACGGCGGGCGCCGCCGCTGCGCTCGATCTGAACGGCAAGATCGGCAACCTGCTGCCCGGCTGCGAAGCCGACTTCGTGGTGCTCAACCCCCAAGCCACGCCGCTGCTGGCGCGGCGCACAGCGCAAACCGAAACCTTGGCCGAATGGCTGTTCGCCATGATCGTGCTGGGCGATGAGCGGCTGATTGCGCACACGGTGGTGCAGGGTCAGGCAGTGAACATCGATCCGTAGGTCGGCGGCTTTAGCCCCGACACATGCAAGTGGTCCACTGTGTCGGGGCTGAAGCCACCAACCTACAAAAACCAAAGCAGAGCTCACCGACAATAAGGCATGAGCGCCGACAACGAACACCCCATCATCGATCCCAACCAGGCCCAGCGCGAGTCCGTGCGCCGGGGCATCGCACAATTCCAGGCGCGGCTGCAGGCTGCAGGCCACAACTTTCGGGAGCCCCCGCCGGAGCCCACTTCATGCTGCGGGCGCGGCTGCAATGGCTGTGTGTGGGAAAGCTATGACGCCGCGCTGATGTTCTGGTACGAAGACGCGGGCGCCTTGCTCCATTGAATCCGCGCCAATGTGAACCTACCCTGTACAGCTTGCGCGCATTCACAAACGCCAAGAACCCGCTGGGCACGGCACGTTAAAACAAGCCCATCTGCCCCACCGCGGACGGCGGCCTGAAGCCGTCCACATTCCAGTCGTGCCGCTGGCGGTTCAGGCCAAGGCGCCTGCAAGCCTTGTCAAAGCGCTGGGCGATCAGGTCGGCCCAGATGCCCTGGCCGCTGCGGCGTGTGGCAAAACTGGCGTCGTAGTCCTTGCCACCGCGCAGGTCGTGCATGCGGGCCATCACGCGGGCGGCGCGGTCGGGGTAATGCAGGTCCAGCCATTGCCGAAACAGCGGTGCCAGCTCCCACGGCAGGCGCAGCACCACATAAAAAGCGCTGGTAGCCCCGGCGTCGCGTGCCGCTTCGAGCACCTGCTCCATGTCGTCGTTGATGAACGGAATTTGCGGCGACACACTCACCCCCACCGGGATGCCCGCATCGGCCAGTGTGCGGATGGTGCGCAAACGCCGCCAAGGGGCGGCGGCGCGCGGCTCCATGCGTCGCGCCAGCTCAGCGTCGAGCGTGGTCACACTCACATACACACCCGCCTGCCCGCGCGACGCCATGGGTGCGAGCAGGTCGATGTCGCGCTCGATGCCGCTGCCCTTGGTCACCACGGCCATGGGGTGGTGACAGTCGTGCAAAACCTGCAGCACCTCGCGGGTCAGGCGCAATTCGCGGTCCAGGGGTTGGTAGGCGTCGGTCACGGTGCCCAAGGCCATCATGCCGGGGGTGTATCGCGGGCTGGCCAGTTCGTGCACCAGCCGGTCGGCCAAGCCCCGCTTGGCGATCAAACGGGTCTCGAAATCCAGCCCGGGCGACAAGCCCAGATAGCTGTGCGAGGGGCGGGCATAGCAGTAGCTGCAACCGTGCTCGCAGCCGCGATAAGGGTTGAGCGAGCGGTCAAAGCCGATATCGGGCGAGGTGTTGCGGCTGATGGCGCTTTTGGCGTCTTCCCAGGTCCAGGTGGTGGCGATGCGCGTGGCCTCCTCGGGGTCGACCGTCCAGCCGTCGTCAAACGGCTCGCGGGCATCGCGCTCGAAGCGGTGCGCCAGGCGCGTGGCGCTACCGCGGCCTTTGATCTGGCTGATCGGGATGGCGACGGGTGGTTTCTGCATAACTGTTCATTTATACAGTATTTTGCATCCCAATCAGCGACTGCCCTGTCGCCAGGCTGGCCAAGCTTCAGGCAGATAGAGCAGCCAACACCTCTTGCACGGTCGTGGGACGCACCAGGCGTGCTACCTCTTGGCCGTCACGCAAAACGAGGAAAGTCGGCCAGTGCTTGACTCGGTAACTGCGGCCCAGCGCACGCCCCGGACCGTCTTCGATTTTGAGGTGTTGCCATGGCGGCTGCTGTGCCAGCGCCTGAGCCACCACAGGCTGTGCAGCGCGGCAGTGGCCGCACCAATCGGTGCCAAATTCGAGCAAGGTCAGGCCGCGCAGCGCGTCCACATCGGCGCGGCTGGGCGCTTCGATTGGGCTGAGGTAAGGCCTGTGGTCAGACACCCGCCAACTCACGCAAGGCCTGCGGATTGGGCAGGCCCAACACACGCCCGCCACCACTGATGAGCTGACGATCGCGCAGGTGACGCAACACCCGGGAAAAAGTCTCCGGCGCGATGCCCAGTTGTGCGGCAATGGTGCGTTTGCGCTCGGTGAGTTTCACGGCCAGGCTGCCACTCAGATCGATGGGTTCGGCATGGCGCAGCAACCATTCGGCGCAGCGCGCATCGGCGTCCTTGGCCAGACGGCTCACGGCCAATTCGGTTTGCTGGCGCTGCGATCGCGCCATGTCCATGAGCAGGGTTTGGGAAGCCTCGGGCAGCGCCCGAACCTGGGCCACGAAATCGGGCACGCGCACATACTGCACCTGCACTTCGGTCTCGGCCACCGCGTCGACCACATGCGGCAGGTCCATCAAACCAGAAGCCGCTTCAAGCCAAAAAGGGCCTTCCACCACGCCCAGCTGGTGCGCCATGTCCCCGTGACCCATGGCGCCCATGACGCCCAACACCACACGCCCTTGCATGACATGCACGATGCGGTCCACCACATCGCCGCGGTGCAGCAACACCGTGCCAGCCGCCAAGGTGGCTGTGGGCTCGGACAAAGAGGGCAAAGAAGAATCCAACATGGTGAAGTGGAATGTGCCAGAGCCTCGGGTCTGCGTTTTTGACACAAATCAACAACACCCCCGACAAATGGCTACCCGCATACGCGGGCATGGCAGATCGTCGGCGTTTTCAGCGCATCGCGCGACAAACCATGCAGATCACACCACCAAAATAGCCCGGAAATCATTCACATTGGTGTGTGTCGGCCCGGTGATGACCAGATCGCCCAGGGGCGCAAAAAACCCATAGGCGTCGTTGCGCTGCAGGTGCTCATCCACTTTGTGCCCCAGCGCCGCAGCACGGGCCAAGGTATCGGGGCTCACTTGCGCCCCGGCGTTGTCCTCGATGCCGTCGATGCCATCGGTATCGGCCGCCAAAGCCCACACACCGGGCTGCCCTTGCAAACCCTGCGCCAGACCCATGCAAAACTCGCCTGCTCGGCCGCCGCGACCTTTGGGCGTGCCGGTAGGCTGCGGTTTGATGGTCACCGTGGTCTCACCACCGCTCAGGATCACACACGGCTTGGTGAATGGCCCGAGGCCTTTGGCCGTCGCACGGGCCAGTGCCGCATGCACCTTGCCCACCTCGCGCGACTCGCCTTCGATCTCGTCACTCAGGATGTAGGCATTCAGCCCCTGCGCATGGGCAGCCGCTGCAGCCGCCTCCAGCGACTGCTGGGGCGTGGCGATCATGTGCACGCTGTGCCCCGCAAACACGGGCGATCCGGGCTTGGGCGTTTCCCATGCGCCCGACTGCAAAGCCTGCAGCACCGAGTCGGGCACCGTGATGGCATAGCGCTTGAGGATGGCCAGCGCATCGGCACAGCTGGTGGCATCGGGCACGGTCGGGCCACTGGCGATGATGGACGGATCATCACCCGGCACATCGCTGATGGTGAGCGTGACCACCCGCGCAGGCGCACAAGCGGCCGCGAGGCGCCCGCCCTTGATGCGCGAGAGGTGCTTGCGCAGGCAGTTCATCTCGGCAATATTGGCGCCACTCGCCAGCAACTGGCGGTTGATGTCCTGCTTGAGCTGCAGATCGATGCCGTCGGCAGGCAAGGTCAGCAGCGACGAGCCGCCGCCCGAGATCAGGCACAACACCAGGTCGTCAGCCGTCAGGTCTTTCGTCAAGGCCAAAATGCGCTCGGCCGCTTGCAGGCCCGCAGCGTCAGGCACAGGGTGCGAAGCCTCGACCACCTCGATGCGCTCGGGCAACCCCGCAGGCCGTGGCGGCGTGTGCCCGTAGCGCGTGACCACCAGGCCCGACAGCGGGGCGTCGTGAGGCCACAGCGCCTCGACCGCTTGCGCCATCGCCCCCCCGGCCTTGCCTGCACCCAGCACCAGGGTGCGGCCCTTGGGGGGTGCAGGCAAATGGGCCGCAGTGTTGTGCAGTGGCAAGGCGCGTTGCACGGCCACGTCGTACAGCGCTTTCAGGAAGGCTTGGGGGTCTTGGGTCGAGGCAGGAATGTGGGGCTGGACGTCTTGCATGGACAAATTGTGCCCCAAGGCAGGTACAGTTCTTCACATGACCACCTTGCTCATCCACCGCGCACGCTGCATCGCTACCATGGACGATGCCAACACCGAATTACCCGGCGCCTCGCTCTTGATCCGCGACGGCCGGATCGAACGCCTCATCCCCGCCAGTGAGGATGTCGATGAACTGCTGAAACAGGTCGATGAAGTGATCGACGCGCGCCGCCATGTGGTGGTGCCAGGCCTGATCAACACGCACCACCACATGTACCAATCGCTCACGCGGGCGATCCCATCGGTGCAAAACGCCGAGCTGTTCAGTTGGCTCCAAGGCCTGTACCCGATCTGGGTGGGCCTCACGCCCGAGATGGTGCGTGTATCAGGCCAGGTGGCCATGGCCGAGCTGCTCCTGAGCGGCTGCACCACCAGCTCTGACCACCTCTACATCTACCCCAACGGCGTGCGGCTGGACGACAGCATCGAAGCGGCACAGACCATCGGCATGCGCTTCACGGCCACACGCGGCAGCATGAGCGTGGGCGAGAGCCAAGGCGGCTTGCCACCCGACCGCGTGGTCGAGCAGGAACCCGCCATCCTCAAAGAAACCCAGCGCCTGATCGAGACTTGGCATGACGCCAGCTACGGGTCGATGACGCATGTGGCCGTGGCCCCCTGCTCGCCCTTCAGCGTGAGCCAGGACCTGATGCGCGAATCGGCAAAGCTCGCCCGCGCCCACGGCGTGCGCCTGCACACCCACCTGGCCGAAAACGACAACGACATCGCCTACACCCGCGAGAAGTTCAACTGCACCCCCGCGCAATACGCGCAAGACCTAGACTGGGTGGGCCACGATGTGTGGCATGCCCACGGCGTCAAACTCGACGACGAAGGCACGTATTTGTTTGCACGCACGCGCACCGGCATTGCCCACTGCCCCTGCAGCAACATGCGCTTGGCCAGCGGCATCTTGCCGCTTCGCAAAATGCTCGACGCAGGCGTGCCGATGGGCCTGGGCGTGGACGGTAGCGCCAGCAATGACGCGGCGCACTTGCTCAACGAAGCCCGCCAGGCGATGCTGCTGGCGCGTGTGGGTAAGGCCTTAGAGCCGTTCGGTTGTGACCACGGCCCAGCCAACATGACACCCCGCGACGCCCTGCGCCTGGCCACACGCGGCGGCGCCGAAGTGCTGGGCCGCGCCCACGAACTGGGCCAAATCAAAGAAGGCTATTGCGCCGACATCGCCATGTTCCGAACCGACACCCTGAGCATGACGGGTGGCGCGGTACACGACCCGGTGGGAGCGCTCTTGCTTTGCGCCAGCGACAACGCGGACTACACCATCGTGAACGGCCGCGTGGTGGTGCGCCAGGGCCAGATCACCACCGTGGACATGGGGCCGCTGATCGAACGGCACAACCAGCTGGCGATGCAGTTGGCGCTGGGGGCGAACTGAGCGATTGCTTCTGCACACCGAAGTCGTATCTGCCGTAGGTCGGTGGCTTCAGCCCCGACATTGCAGGCTTCGGCACAGTCTGCATGTCCGGGCTAAAGCCGCCGACCTACAAAAATTTTTGGCCCTTGAAGACTTCGCAGGGTCGTATCAATAGATGGCGATGCCCGCACGCTGCTGCCGGTAAGCTGCAGGCGTGGTGCCGGTCCAGCTTCTGAAGGCCCGGATGAAAGAGTTGCTTTCCTGAAAGCCCAGCAGCCACGAAATCTCTCCGGCTGAAATGTCGGTGCGGCTCAGGTAATGCCGTGCCAGTTCATGGCGTACCTCGCTGAGCAGTTCCTGAAAACCCACCGACTCGTCGGCCAGTTGCCGCTGCAAGGAGCGTTTGCTGATGGCCAGGCGCTGGGCCACCGCATCGATGCTGGTGATGCCTGCGGGCAGCGTCTCCAGCAGCACCGCCCTGACGCGCTCGCGCATACTCGCTTGCGAATCCAGATCGCAGAGTCGGCTGTTGAGGGCCGGCTCAAACGCCGCCCACATGGCCATGTTCTCCGTCAAAAAAGGGCGTTGCGCATCATGTGCCGAAAACGCAATCTGAATCTGTTCAGAGGCACCTAAAGTGCAGCCCAGATAGGCCTTGTAGGCGGCCAAGTTCGCTGGCAAATCCGGTACAGAGGCAGCCAAGGGCTCGATCCGCTCACGCGTGGCCAGCCGGGCCAGTTGCGTGAAGAACACCAGCTCCGACACACCCAGGCTGCGGGGAATCGGCGCGGTGCTCCCGTAGCAGCGGAGTGAGACCTGTGTGCGGTCTGCGCGGATGTCGACCGCCATGTGCAAAGGGCCGATCAAGCGTTTGTAATGCGCCAACCGCTGCAGTGCGGTGTTCAGGTCGGGGCTGCACAGGCAGGCGAACAGGGCCGGGTCAAAGGCCTCGACCGACATGGCCTGCGCGAGCTTCAGGGCGAGTTCGTCATGGCCTGCGGCTTGCTCCAGTCCTCGCCACAGGTCAAAGTACTGCGCGGGCGACAAACTCGCACCCGGGCGCGCAAACAGGTCGCCCGGCAACCGCGCCAAGCTCAGCACATCCGCAGGGGCGTAACCCATGTCGAGGATGAGCAATTTCCAGCTCATCTGCACGGCAAAGCGTGTGGCCTGTTTCACGGTGTGGGTCTTTCTGGCAAGGCGGAGAGGGCAAGGACTATTTGGCTTGGCTCATGATGGCCATGTCAAACAGGCGGTCCCCGAAATACTTGCGGATGAACATCAGGGGTTTGGCCATTTTGCCGATGACGTAGCGGGTTTGAGGTCGGCGCGAGCGCACAGCCTGCAGTATGGCATCCGCCACCACCGAAGGCGGCGAGGCGGCGCCCGCTTTGGCATAGGTGCCACGCATCGCATTGGCCATGCCCTGCGCCATGGCGCGGTAAGGGCCTTGGCCCGAACGCGCCAACATGGGCTCGAGCATCACGCCGCCCCATTCGGTGGCAATCACACCGGGCTCGATGATCACCACCTGGATGCCGAAGGGCGCCAGCTCGAGGCGCAAGCAATCGCTCCAGCCTTCCACCGCGTGCTTGGTGGCGTGGTACCACGAGCCCAAGGGCGTGTAGATCTTGCCGCCCATGGACGAGATGTTGATGACCTTGCCCGCCCCCTGGCGGCGCATGTGCGGCAGGGCCAATTGCGTGAGCCGCGCCATGCCGAATAGGTTGACTTCAAACTGGTAGCGGGCATCGGCCAGGGTCGAATCCTCCATCGCGCCGTACATGCCAAAGCCCGCGTTGTTCACCAACACGTCGATGCCGCCATGGCCTTGGGTGATGGTGTTCACGGCCGCGACGATGTCAGCGTCCACCGAAATGTCCATCTGCAGCGGTATCGCGCCCAAGGCCCGCAGGTCTTGCATTTGGGCCAAGCGACGGGCCGCCACATAAACCACCAGACCCTCTTGTAGCAGCCGCTTGGCCGTTTCTTTGCCCATGCCGGACGATGCGCCCGTGACGAGCGCCACTTGTTTTGCGGGGGATGTGGATGCCATGAAAAACTCCGTTCGTGCTTGTGTTGCGAATGGCGTGATGGTCGCCGCTGGGGCGCGAAGCGTCACCATCGGATCGCGCCAATGCGCATGCAAAAGATGCCAACGATGGCGTTTGCAAGAGCGCACCCCGTGTGCGAGGGTTTGCAGTCACGGGCCACTCAGCCCCCAAAGCCCCTCACCCCATCGCCCGCACCGTCTCCGACGGGCTTTCGCCGTAGTAGTTTTTGTACAGCCCTGCAAAGCGCCCCAGGTGCCAGAAGCCGTGGGCCATGGCGACTTCGGTCACGCTGCCGGTTTGCAGCTGCAGCGCCCGCCGTGCCTTGGCCAGACGGCGCAGCGTGATCAGGCGCTGCGGGGCCATGCCGTAGGTTTGCAAGAAGGCCCGCTCGAGTTGCCAGATGGGCACCTCCAGCGCCTCGCACAGCGAGTCGATGCGCAGCGGTGTGGTGCTGTTGTCCTGGGCCCATTGGTCGACCGACTGCAACAAGCGCTCGCGGGTTTGCAGGCTCAGCGCAGCGCTGCTGCTGGGCTGTCGCCAGCGCCGCGCCAACTCGCTCCACAGGATGTGCTGCAGCTGCTCGTGCGCCTGGTCCACCAGCGCTGCGTCCAGGTCGTGCTGGCGGTTGGGGCCCAACACGCTCGACAACTCCACCAGTTGCTGCTGCGCCTGCAGTGGCAGTTTCCCGGGCAGGTGCAAGGCGCTCACGCCCGGGGCCATGTGCAGACCCAGAGCTTGAAGTTTGTGCGGCGGCATTTGCACGCCCACCCACTGCGCCTGCGGCGGCAGGCTGATGCACATGTCGCGGCCAGGCGCATAAACCACCAGGTCGCCGTTGCGCAGCGCCTGGCCCTGCACGCGCCACACGCCTTGGCCGCGCAAAAAGATGCCGACCGACACCCACTCGGGCGAGAGGTCTCCCTGCGCCAGCAGGGCCAGGTTGTACTGACCCCAATCGGTGCGGCACTGGGGGCTGACGCTGTGCACGATCTGCCCGCCAAAGCGGCCCTTTTCGAGCTGCACATGCTCCAGAAAACCCTCTTGCAAAGCCAGCACCAGCGCCTGCGGATCGAAGGCATCGAGTCGGGTGACCGAGGTCGCAGAAGTGGCTGTGGATGGGTGCATGGGTATGAGTGCTGGCCCGAAATTGAACCCTTTGGGGTGCGCTCTGTCAATTCGCAGGGTTATCCCTAGTGAGTCTGAGGCCCCTTTGCAGAAATCTGGATAGTCACCCGCCCCGGCGGTTTTTAGACTGGCCCCATTCAACACAACAACGAAGGAGACAACATGAGCCAAGCATTTGATTACATCGTGGTGGGTGGCGGTTCGGCCGGTTGCGTGGTGGCCTCGCGCCTGAGCGAAGACCCCAACGTGAGCGTGTGCCTGATCGAAGTGGGCGGCCCGGACAAAAGCGTGTTCATCCACGCCCCGGCGGGTGTGGTGACCATGCTGCCCATCCCGTTCAACAACTGGGCCTACAAGACCGTGCCGCAAAAAGGCCTGAACGGCCGCCAGGGCTACCAGCCCCGGGGCAAGGTGTTGGGTGGCTCCAGCTCGATCAACGCCATGCTCTATGTGCGTGGCAGCCAACACGACTACGACCACTGGGCGTCGCTGGGCAACAGCGGCTGGTCTTACCAGGACGTGCTGCCCTATTTCAAGAAAGCCGAGCACAACGAGACCCACACCAACAGCGAATACCACGGCACAGGCGGCCCACAAAACGTGGCCGAGCTGCGCAGCCCCAGCGCGCTCAACCAGATGTTCCTGCAGGCCTGTGCCATGAACGGCATCCCCTACAACCCCGACTACAACGGCGCCGAACAATTTGGGGCCTTCATGTACCAGGTCTTCCACAAAAACGGCGAGCGCCACAGCGCGGCCAAGGCCTACATCACACCCCACCTGTCACGCCCCAACCTCACGGTCAAGACGAACACCATCACCAGCCAAATCCTGTTTGAAGGCCAGCGTGCCGTGGGCGTGCGCGTTCTGCAGGGCGGCCAGACGCACGAGCTGCGTGCGAACAAAGAGGTCATCGTCTCGGCGGGGGCCTTTGGCTCGCCCCAGCTGCTCATGGTCTCGGGCGTGGGGCCAGCGGCCGAGCTGCAGCGCCATGGCATCCCGGTGGTGCATGCGCTCGAAGGCGTGGGCCAGAACCTGCAGGACCACATCGACCATGTGCAGACCTGGCGTGCGCCCAGCAGCTCCGAGACCTTTGGGGTGTCGGCCACGGGCACAGTCAAGATCACCCAAGCCATTGGCGAGTGGAAGAAAAAGCGAACGGGCCTGGTCACCAGCACCTTTGCCGAATCGGGCGCGTTTTTCCGGTCCTCACCCGAGGTGGAAACGCCCGACCTGCAGCTGGTGTTTGTGGTCGGCATCGTGGACGACCACAGCCGCAAGATGCACCTGGGCCACGGCTTTTCCTGCCACGTCGACGTGATCCGCCCGCACAGCCGGGGCAGCGTCAAACTGGCCAGCCCCGATGTGCGCACCGCGCCACTGATCGACCCGAACTTCCTGGGCGACGAGCGCGACCTGGACCTGCTGGTCAAAGGCGTTCAGGTGCAGCAAACCATCATCGAGTCCAAGCCCTTTGACGCCGTTCGCGGCAAGATGCTCTACCCGGTGGACAAGCACGACAAAGCCGCCATCGCGGCCGACATCCGCCGCCGCGCCGACACGCAATACCACCCGGTGGGCACCTGCAAGATGGGCCCATCCAGCGACCCGATGGCCGTGGTCGATACCCAGCTGCGCGTGCACGGCCTGCAAGGCCTGCGCGTGGTCGATGCCTCCATCATGCCCACGGTGTGCAGTGGCAACACCAACGCACCCACCATCATGATTGGCGAAAAAGGAGCCGACCTGATCCGCCAGGCCTGAAGTCCACACCATGCGCACCCACACCAAGAACCCCATGCCCCCACTGCCCACCCTGGCCGAGTGCCAATCCAGTCTGGACCAAGACCTGCAGACCCTGGCCGAGCACCGCAGCCGCTGGGTGCAGACCTCGGTGGCCGAGCGCATCGCCATCCTGAACGAGATCAAGGACGCCTTGTTGCCCGTGGCCCAGGCTTGGGCCGAGACGGCTTCGCGCCACAAAGGCATTCCGGTCGGCTCCCCGCTCGAAGGCGAGGAGTGGCTGTCCGGGCCCTACACCGTCATGGCGTATTGCAACCAGATGATGGCCACGCTGTCCCAGGTGCAAGGCAAGCAGCACCTGAGCGGCCTGCCCCTGCGCGAGCTGCCCAATGGGCAACTGGCCGCACGCGTGTTGCCGCATTCGCTGTGGGACCATTTGCTGCTGAGCGGTGTGACCCTCGACGTGTGGATGCAGCCGGGCGTGAACCGCACCAACCTGGCCCAGCACACGGCCGCCATTTACGACAGCGCCAGCCCGCAGCACAAGACTGGCAAAGTCTCGCTGGTGCTGGGCGCGGGCAACATTGCGGCCATCGCGCCACTGGATGTGTTCCACAAGCTGTTTGCCGAAAACGAAGTGGCGATGCTCAAGATGAACCCGGTCAACGATTACCTGATCGAGTTCTTAAATGCCGCGCTCAAGCCGCTGATCGACCGGGGCTTTGTGCGCATCGTGCGCGGCGGCATCGATGTGGGGCAATACCTGTGCAATCACCCGTTGGTGGAGACGCTGCACATCACGGGTGCGGGCGCGTCGCACGACGCCATCGTGTGGGGAACCGGCGAACAAGGCGCGGCCAACAAGGCCGCCAACACGCCCATCAACACCCGCCAGATCACCTCGGAGCTGGGCGCGGTGTGCCCCACCATCGTGGTGCCCGGCCCGTGGTCAGCGGCCGACATCCGCTTTCAGGCGGAGCAAGTGGCCACACAAAAGCTGCACAACTCGGGCTTCAATTGCGTGGCCTGCCAGGTGCTGGTCTTGCCCAAAGACTGGGACCAGAAATCCGCCTTTGTGCAGGCGCTGGAAAACGTGATCGGCAACGCCCTGCCGCGCGGCCTGTACTACCCCGGTGCACCCGAGCGCCTGGCCGAGTTCTGCACCAACAACCCGACCTTCAAAACCGTCAAGCGCCCCGGCGCGCAAGACCTGGTCATGTCCACACTGGACCTGGGCAACGCCAAAGCACGCAGCACCGAGGTGTTTGCTCCGGCGCTCAACCTGGTGGAGATCGGCGGGCAGGACGCCGAGGCCTATCTGATCGCGGCGATCGAGATGGCCAACAGCCAGCTCTATGGCACCTTGGGTGCGAACATCGTGATCCACCCGCAAACCATCGCCCAGATAGGCCGACAGCGCTTTGAGGAAATTCTGGCCGACTTGCGCTACGGCACCATCGCCATCAACGCCTGGACAGGCTTGGGCTTTTTGTCGGCGCAGTCGCCCTGGGGTGCGTTTCCGGGCCACACGCTGGACGACGTGCAAAGCGGCATCGGCGTGGTGCACAACACGATGCTGTTCGACAAGACCGAGCGCGCCGTGGTCGAAGCCCCGTTTCGCCCCTTCCCACGCAACCTGCTGAGTTTGTCGTTCACCCTGCTGCCGCGCCCACCCTGGTTCATCACCAACCGCAAAGGCGCGATTTTGGGCCGGCTGCTGGTGGCCTTTCAGCACCGCCCCAGCTTGCTGAAGATGCCGCGCATTTTCTGGAATGCCTTGCTGGGGTAACAACAGAACTGACCAAGGGGCTGATGATCCCCCCGCCGAGTTGTCTACACTGAGGCCATGATCCAAGGCCTCGTTCAACTCTTCCTTTTTCAGGCGCTGGGCGAGCTGCTGTCGAAATTCGCCCTGCCCTTCATCCCCGGGCCCGTGCTGGGCCTGGTGCTGCTGTTGGCGTTTTTGGCCTTGCGCGGTCATGTGCCCGCGTCCATGGACCTGGTGGGCAGCGGCATCTTGCAGCACCTGGGGCTGTTGTTCATTCCCGCATCGGTGGGTGTGGTGCTTTACCTGCCCCTGTTGCAGGCCAACGCATGGGCCATCACAGCGGCGCTGGTGCTGAGCGTGGTGGCCACGGTGGCGGTGGTGGCCTTGGTGCTCAAACTGTTCGCCCAAAAGGACAGCGCCCCATGAACAACACCCTGCCACCCATCTCCGAAATCTGGGTTTACCTTTCCGGCAGTCCGCTGCTGGCCTTGGTGCTCACGCTCAGCGCTTACCTGTTGGGCCTGACCGTGTACGAACGCAGCCAGCGCAACCCGCTCGCCAACCCGGTGCTGATTGCGGTGGTGGTGGTGTGCATCGGCATCAGCGTGATCGACATGCCCTATGCGCAATACTTTGAAGGCGCGCAGTTTGTGCACTTCTTACTGGGCACGGCCACGGTGTCGCTGGCCATCCCCATCTACAAGGGCTTTGCCTCGCTCAAAGGGCGCATGGGGGTGTTGCTGCTCTCGCTGCTGGCGGGTGGCATCACCTCGGTGCTGACGGCCGTGGGCATGGCGCGGTGGCTGGGCGTGGACGAGGCGCTGGTGCGCGGCCTGGTCGCCAAATCGGTCACCGCGCCGATTGCCATGGGCATTGCCGAACGCGTGCAGGCCTCACCTACTCTGACCGCCATCTTTGCGGTGAGCACCGGCATCTTGGGCGCGGTGCTGGGCCGCTATGTGCTGGACGCCCTGCGCGTCACGGCCTGGTGGCAACGCGGCTTTGCCCTGGGCGTGGCCGCGCATGGCATTGGCACCTCGCGCGCTTTCAGCGTGAACGCGGAAGCCGGGGCTTATGCCAGCCTGGGCATGGGCTTGCATGGCATCGCGGGGGCCATGCTGATCCCTTACGCGGTGGCTTGGTGGTTTTAGAGGCCAAACGTCCCGGCGAGTCCACCGCGTGACAGGGCCTGGCAGGCTTCTTTTTATGATGAAGCCCATGAACTACGCTGCCCCCGACCTCCTGGCCTTTGCCGATCAACTTTTGCAAGCCGCGGGCTTGCCGCCCGACAAGGCGCAAGCCGTGGCCGATGTGCTCCTAGAGGGCGACTTGCTCGGCCACACCACCCACGGTCTGGCCTTGCTAGCGCCTTATCTGGCAGAGCTGGAAACAGGCAAGATGCGCAAGGACGGTCAGCCTCTGGTGGTGTCGGACCACCCGGCCGCTGTGACCTGGGATGGTCAGCGCTTGCCCGGCCCCTGGCTGGTGCTGCAAGCCATTGGCCTGGCCACCCAACGCGCGCGCAGACAAGGCACCTGCACGGTGGTCATCCGGCGCAGCCACCACATTGCCTGCCTGGCCGCTTACCATCAGCGCGTGACCGATCAGGGTTTCATGATGCTGCTGCACTGCTCGGACCCCAACGCCGCCAGCATCGCGCCCTTTGGCGGGCTGGACCCGGTGTTCACGCCCAACCCCATGTCGGTGGGCATCCCCACTTCGGGCCTGCCCGTGCTGATCGATGTGTCCACCTCGTCCACCACCAATGGCATGACCAACCGCTTGCACAAAGAAGGCGGCTTGTTGCCTGCCGAATGGGTGATGGACGGCCACGGCCAGCCCAGCCGCGACCCAGCCGTGCTGTTCAAGGAACCCAAAGGCACGATCTTGCCGCTGGGCGGCATGGATTCAGGCCACAAGGGTTATGGCCTGAGCTGGATGGTGGAGGCGTTGACGGGTGGCCTGGCCGGACACGGCCGCGCCGATGCGCCCGAGGGCTGGGGTGCCACGGTGTTCTTGCAGATCATCGATCCGCGTGCATTTGCAGGGGCCAGCGCCTTCAACACCCAAATGGACGAAGTGGCCCGGCAATGCCATGCGTCGCGGCCTGCGCAGGCCGACCGCTGGGTGCGTACGCCGGGTGAACGTGGTCTGAAGCTCAAGGCGGGCAGCGCTCGTGAAGGCGTAGCGCTGTACCCCAACATCATGCCCATGCTCTTGCCCTGGGCCGAGAAACTCCAAGTGGCGGCGCCTTCACCTCTTTGAAAAAACCAACCCGGCACAAAGGCCGGGTTGAGGCGTCTGGCGCATGCCCGAAAGATGGACGTCAAGCAGGCACGGCAGGTTTGCGCAAAACCCGCAAAAGCAGGGGCGCAAACCACACCAAGGCGGTCAGTATGGCCAAGGCCAGCGCAATCGGACGACTGACAAAAGCCATCAGATCACCGTTGGACTTGATCATCGAGGTGATGAAGTTTTCCTCCAGCATGCCGCCCAGCACCACGCCCAAAATGGCAGGCGCCACCGGGAATTTATTGGCCTCCAACACATAAGCCAGAATGCCGGCTACCAACATCACACCCACCTGGAACACGGAATTGTTGATGGCAAAAGTGCCCACCACACAAAACAGCAAAATCATGGGCATGAGGATCTCGCGGGGTACACGCAGAATGCGCTTGGCCACCTTGATGCACAAAATACCCAGCGGAATCATGATGAGGTTGGCCACAATGAACAGCAAAAACACCGCATAAATGTTTTGCGGGTTGGTGGTGAACAAAGTGGGGCCGGGGTTCATGTTCTTCATGTAGAGCACGCCGATCACGATGGCCGTGATCGAGTCGCCCGGAATGCCAAACACCAAAGCCGGAATCCATGCGCCCGCCAGCGCACTGTTGTTGGCCGAACCGGACTCCACAATGCCTTCCACGTGGCCCGTACCAAATTTTTCAGGCTCTTTGGAAAACTTCTTGCTCACGGCATAAGACATCCAGGCCGCGATATCAGCCCCAGCGCCGGGCAAGGCACCCACGGCCGTGCCCAAAACACTGCCCCTCATGATTTGTTTGGGGTATTTTTTCGCCAATGCCCATTGTCCTTTGAGCACACCAGAGACTTCCTCCACCACCAACTCGGCCGGGGGGCTCGTGTCCACCACGTAGCGGATGATTTCAGAGATGGCGAACATGCCGATCATCATGGCGATCATGCCAATGCCGCCCGACATTTCGGTGTTGCCAAAGGTAAAACGCGGAAACCCCGCCGGATTGCCCAAGCCCACGCAAGCCACCAGCAAGCCCAGGCACAACATCATCAGCCCCTTGATCGGAGAACCTGTGGAGATAAAGACCGCACAAGTCAGGCCCAGCAGCACCAGCCAAAAGTATTCGAAGGAGCTGAAGTTCAGCGCGAAGTCGGCCAAGGCAGGCGCAGCGACGATCAGCACCACTGTGCCAAACAATCCCCCTACGGCAGAAAACACCAGGCCCGCACCCAAGGCTTTTTCAGCTTGCCCCTTGCGCGTCATGGCATAGGCCTCGTCGGTGTAGGCGGCCGATGCGGGCGTGCCGGGAATGCGCAACAGACAACCCGGAATATCGCCCGAAAAAATGGCCATGGCGGTCGCAGTCACCATGGCCGCGACGGCAGGGATCGGTGGCATGAAGAAGGTCACCGGCACCAGCAAAGCGGTGGCCATGGTGGCTGTCAAACCCGGGACCGACCCCACAAACAAACCATATAAAGAGGCAAACACCATCACCATCAAGGTGTACGGCTCGAACACCATCGAAAAAGCTTGGCCAACGGCGGTCCACATGGGATGAGTCTCCTCAGACTTTCAAAGTCATTTGGGTAAAAGCGGAAAGTGGACCCGAGGTCTTACCAGGCCATGGGCGTCAAAATGCCCCAAGGCAAGGGCACACGGAGCAATTTGTAAAAGGCAAAGTGAACCACCAAAGTGGCCACCACCGCCCAAAAGGCCGAGCGACCCCATGCGACCTGCAATGATCTGAAAAGCGCCATCAACATCAGCACTGCTGTGATCAAGAAGCCCAGCGCATCCGACACCAAGATGTAGAACACGACCGAGCCCAACAAGAAGGCCAAAGCCCGGGCATGCTTGGGCGAGCGAACCCAATCTTCCCAAGCCAGCCAAGGACCATGGGCTCGGTCTCGCCAGCCTTGCCAAACCAGCAAAGCGCCTCCAGCACACAGGCCCAGCGCAATCAAGCCCGGAAACAAAGCAGGCCCAACTGGCTGACCTGGGATGTTGGGGTAGCCACGCACAGCCAAGAGCACCGCAGCGCCCAAGGCCATGAGCAGGACGCCCCAAAAAGCGTCGTTGATTTTCATGGGCTGGCTTATTTGACCAGACCCACAGCCTTCATGGTGACGCCCATTTCAGCGTCCGACTTGGCCATGAATTTGGCCATCTCATCCGGTCCACCGTAGATCACGCCCAAGCCACGGCTGCTCATGAAGTCGTTGTACTCCTTGCTGGCCACAGCTTTGCGAACCGCCTCAGCGAGCTTGGTCTGAATGGGTGCGGGCAAACCTTTGGGCGCCAGCACACCGCGCCAGGCCGCCATGGTCCAGTTGCTGCCGGTGACCGATTTGAGCGTAGGCACATTGGGGTACAGCGTCGAAGGCTTGGCGTCCATGATGGCCAGGCTCTTGACCTTGCCCGCATCGATCAGCGAACGCGCCTCAGGCAAGGAGACAGGCGCGACTTCCACACCCCCGGCCACCATGTCCTGCAGACCAGGCGCGGCACCGTTGCTGGGCACCCAGGGCAGCGCCGCAGGATCGATTTTCTGCTCCAGCAACAAGCCGGCAATCGCCAGGTGCCAGATGCCGCCCTGACCCGTGCCCGATGCCTTGAACTTGCCGGGGTTGGCCTTGATGGCGGCCAGCAAATCGTTCACGTTTTTATAAGGCGCGTCCGCACGCACCTGAATGCCTGCCGGGTCGGCATTGACCAAACCGATGGGGGTGTAGGAGGCACCTGTCAACTGGGTCAGGCCTTGCCAATGCATCATGCCAATCTCGACCGTGGCCAGACCGATGGTGTAGCCATCAGGGGGTGCCGAGGCAATGGCCGCATGGCCCACCACCCCGCTGCCACCCGTGCGGTTGACCACGGTGACGGGTTGGCCCAGGTCTTTTTCGAGCAAGCTGGCCACGATGCGTGCGACGGCGTCGGTGCCACCGCCTGCGCCCCAAGGCACGATCATGGTGATGGGGCGTGTGGGGTAGTTTTGTGCTGCAGCAGGCAGGGCAGCTGCCAAACAGGCCAGGCCAGCAACAGCGCTGGCCACCAAAGTACGACGCGAGCGATTGAACATGGGTGTCTCCTTTTGATTTGAACAGCCAGGCCCGAAGGGACCTGCTGCATCAAAATTTATACCCATTCGAACGTCATACCAATAGGGTCAACCATAGCCCCAGTAACTCTGGCGACTGCCTCGCCAGCCGTCTGTCTTCAATCCAAACGGGCCCCCGCCTGAAACCAGCGGCCCAACAATGCGCGGTCTTCTTCGGTCAATCCCGTGGCATTGCCCATGGGCATTTGTTTGGTCACCACCACTTGCTGGTACATGTTTTGCGCATGCTGTTTGATCAACTCGGGGCTGTCCAGGCGCACGTTTTTCATTTGCACTTGCGCACCATGGCAGGTCAGGCAGTGCTGACTCACCAGGCTTTGCACCTGTGCAAACGCCACAGGTGCAGCAGGAGCAGCCGACACTTTGGGCGCTGCAGGTTTCAAGGCCACGATCACACCCGCAATCAGCACCACGCCAACGGCCGCAAAAGGCCAGGGGTTGCCTGCGCGGCCCAGGTGGAAGGCATGGCGCTGCACAAAGAACTGACGGATCAAGGCACCCGCAAACATCATCACAAACAGCAGCACCCAACGGTGTTCGTGCGTGTACAAAAAGCTGTAATGGTTGCTCAGCATCGCAAAGATGACGGGCAAAGTGAAGTACGTGTTGTGCACGCTGCGCTGCTTGCCGCGCTTGCCGTGAATGGCCAAGGCGTTGGCGTCGTAGGCTTCACCGCTGGTCATGGCCGCCACCACTTTGCGCTGGCCGGGGATGATCCAGAAAAACACGTTGGCGCTCATGGCGGTGGCGATCATGGCGCCCACCAACAAGAAGGCGGCGCGGCCTGCGAATAACTCATTGGCCAGCCACGATGAAAAGCCGACCACCACAATCATCAAGCCCGCCACGATCAGTTCACCGTTTTTGCGGAAACCGAAGACACGGCACACGATGTCGTAAACAATCCAAAAGGCCACCAGCATGCCCACCGCGGCCGATCCGGCCATCACAGGGGTCCAGTCCATCAGCGATTTGTCGATCAGGAAAGTGCCTGCGTTGTACAGGTACAGCACCGTGAAGAGCGCAAAGCCGCTGAGCCAGGTGGAGTAGCTTTCCCAATAAAACCAGTGCAGCTTGGTGTGGATCTTTTTCGGAGCCACCATGTACTTTTGCGGGTTGTAAAAACCGCCACCGTGCACCGCCCACATGGCACCGCCCACACCTTTTTCGAGCAGGTCGGGCGAGTTGGGTTTTTGCAGGTTGTTGTCCAGAAAGACAAAGTAGAACGAGGAGCCAATCCAGGCGATGGCGGTGATGACATGCACCCATCGCAACAACAAATTGACCCATTCCAGCAGATACGTTTCCATGAAGGAATCTCCAACCCCCTCACCACCGCGGGCCCTGTGAGCGGGTATTCGGTCGCGAACATGTTCCCGGAGAAACCTGCGCCGCTGCGACCAGTGCACCGAAGTGTATACAGTTTAAAGATCCGAATCCAGCGCGCTGCACCTTTCAGTGCCTAGGGAAAACCAGCACCACACGCATGCGTCAGCCTGGATGCCGAATCCTCAACCCAGCTGCAAGAGCTGTGCCGCCACGGCCACGGCAATGACTTCGGGTTCTTTGCCCGTGATGCCCGGCACCCCAATCGGGCAAGTGATGCGCGAAATTTCCTCGTCCGTGAAGCCACGGTCTTCCAGGCGGTGGCGGAAGGTGGCCCATTTGGTTTGGCTGCCAATCAAGCCCACAAATGGCAGATCACCTCTCTCGCGCAGGCGCTTCAGGCAGGCCACCACGATGTCCAGGTCTTCGGCGTGGCTGAAGCTCATGATCAACACCCGACTGCCCGGGACCAAATCGGCCACGGCAGCCTGCACCGGGTTGGAATGCTCGCATGCCACTTCATCGGGCACATCGGGCGGAAAAATTTCGTCGCGGCTGTCGATCCAACGCACGGCAAAAGGCAAAGGGGCCAAGGTCTTGACAAGCGCTTTGCCCACATGCCCACCGCCAAACAGCGCCAGCGGGGTGCGCGGTGGCACCAACTGCGTGCGCAAACGCGGCACATCGTCGCGGCCCGCCCGCTCAAAAACCAAGTCCACGGCACCGCCGCAGCACTGCCCCAAACTGGGGCCCAAGACCTGGCGCAAGGCAGTTTGTTCTGTTTGCCCGGTCAACAAACGCCGTGCGTGCGCCAACGCCTGGAACTCCAGGTGCCCGCCACCGATCGTGCCCTCCTCGCCTTGCGCAAAGACCAACATGCTGGTGCCGGGTCCACGCGGCACAGAGCCCTGCACGGCTTGCACACGCACCACCACGGCCTTGTCGGTGTTCAACCGCTTCAGGGCTTTCTCAATCCAGTTCACGCTTTGGGGTCCATTCAAAGAAAAGGGTCGCTGTTGGCTTGCCCACCAAGCCGACTCAATGCCACAATCACGGCCACCACAGAGTATGCCAAGGACAAGGGCTCACCATGACCACACGCTGGATTCCCACTCACCACAAAGTCACCACCGCCTTGTTGGGCTTGGGTACAGCGGTCTTGGGTTTGTTGAGCGGCTGCAGCACACCGCCTCCGGCCGTGACGCCTCCACCCCTGCCGCCCCCGGCAGCGAAAGCGCCTGAGCCAGTCCCTGCCCCCACAGGCCCCACATCGCTGGCCCGCAACAGCAAAGAGTACCGAAAAGATGCTGCAGGCCACCTCTATGGCATGCACGCGCACCGCATCTACAAAGGCCGCATGCCGCCACTGCTCGAAGCCGTGGGCGTGCTGAATGTGGACATCGACCACAAAGGCTCGGTGAAGGCGGTCCATTGGATGCGTGCGCCCAAGCATGTGCCCCATGTCATGGCCGAGATCGAACGCATGGTCAAAGCGTCTGCCCCCTACCCTGTGCCCAAGCACATGAGCCAGGTCACCTACACCGATGTGTGGCTGTGGCACAAGAGCGGCAAGTTCCAGCTCGACACGCTGACCGAGGGGCAGGACTGACGCCGTGATCGGCTGAGCGCTTCAAACCTCCGACGTCTGCTCGTGCGACGCACCGGGCAGCAAGGTCAGAATCAGCGTGGTGGTCACTGAAAAACCAGCCAGCAACAAAAGCGAGTGGCCGAAGCCCATGGTCTTGACCACCGGCCCCAAGGCCCAGACCGACAGGGAACTGACCGCGAACGACACGCCCAGGCGCATGCCCGACACCCGCGAGCGCAGGCGGTCGTCCACATAGCGGGCGATCATGAAATCGGTGAACGGGATGGCCCCGAAAATGAACACCATCACCCCGATCAGGGCGGCAAACAGCCACCAGCCCTGCGCCTGCGAGGCCAGCACCAGCATGGGGATCTGCGCCATCACCATGAACATGAAAAAGCGTTTCAGCGGAAAGCGGTTGATGAGGTGCCCCACCACCACCTGGGCGACTGATGCCACGGCATAGACCACGGCCAGCAGCAGGCCCAAGGCGGCCGGGTCTTCCATCACGCCCGCAAAGCGCTCGGCCAGCAAGGGGCCGTTGCCGTTGGTCGTGAAGTTGAACAACACGCTGCTGGTGATGGCCGCGGCCGTCATGACCACCAGCGCACGCGCCAACATCGGTGCAGGCAGGCTGACCTTGGCACCGCCCTTGCGCTTGGCGGGTGACGACAGCTCTTGCGGGCAGCTGCGGGCAAACAGCCATCCGCACACCAGGGCCACCACGCCGGGCACCACAAAGGCCGCACGCCAGCCTTGCCACTGGATCAGAAAACCCGTGAGCAAAGCGGCCACGGCCACGCCCAAATTACCGGCGAGGCCATTGAAGCCAATGGTTGCGCCCGGGTTGGCCGCACGCTCGAGCAGCATGGGAATGCCCACCGGGTGGTAAATGGAGGCGAACACGCCGATCAGCGTGAGGCTGGCCGCCAGCTGCCAGGGCGTTTGCGCAAAAGCCGTGAGGATGGAGGCCGCACCGATGCCAAAAAAGAAAATGAGCATCATGCTGCGCCGACCCCACAAATCGCCCAAGCGCCCGGCGGGCAAAGAACCCAGACCGAACATGAAAAACGCACCCGCGCCATAGGGCATCAGGTCCTGCCATTGGGCCAGGCCCATGTCGAGGGCAATGGTGCTGACCGCTGCCGCAAAGATCAACAAGAACAAATGGTCCAGTGCGTGCGCGATGTTGAGCAGGCCCCGCACCATGCGGGGGTGGTCGGCGGCTTGTTCGGGCACAGGGGCGGCAGAAGAGGTCAAGGTCGTCATAGTTGTTTTTGCGCTTTCGACTTGATGCTTTCAGATTTGTCTTCCCGACCTTGAGCCGGGATCCAGAACGCACAACCGGTGTTTGCAAAGGGCAGCGCGGTGCAATGGATCCCGGGTCTTCGCCCGGGATGACACGCATTTGGAAGGCTTCTAGGGGTCTGCTTCATTGTGTCTGAACCGTAATGTGCATCCAAGGCAGATGGAGCGCTGTCGCTTTGGTCACAGCGGGGATGCGTTCCACATTCACAAAGACGCATTGGCAGGGGCTTTGGCATCCCAGATGTGTGCCCGCCAGTACACCGCCATGGCCCCCGTCAGCAGCAGGCCCAGCGCCGAATACAAGCCTGCCGTGGCGGCATAGCCCCAGCGGTCGATCAGCGGGCCCGACAGCAGCAATCCCAAGGGCAAGCCCCAAATGGCCAGCATGCGCATGCCCATCACCCGGCCCCGGTAGGCGGGCTCGGTCACGCGCAGCATCACGGCCGCCAGCGGTGTCATGCACAAGCTTTGTGCCAGGCCCGCCACCCACAGCAAGGCCATGCCCACCCCCAGATGGGTGCTGAAGGCCAACAGCACATCCGCTGCAAACCACACCGCTCCCGCCAGCACCATGGTTTGCGCAGCGCGAAACGCAAAGCGGTGCGAACTCAGCACCACCGAACCCACCAGACCTCCGAAGGCAAAGCTCGCGCCCAGCCAGCCCAGCCCCGTCTGGTCGGTCAGGTAAATGTTTTTGGCCACATAAGGCAACAAGCCCAAAGAGAAAGGAAAGGCCAGCAGGTTGACCAGGAAAGCCAGCGCCATGGCCGCCATCAGCACCGGACGCGTCCATACATAGCCAAAAGCCAGTTGCAAATCGCGCACGGGCGACAGGCGCGGGGCATCTGTGGGTGGGGTCGGGGCGGGCACATCCGAGACGCCGCGCGACAGCACAAAACTGAGGGTGTAGAGCGCGGTGATCAGGGCGTAAGCCCAGGTCATGCCCAGCCAGGCCACCACCCCTGCGCCCGCCAGTGCACCCGCGATGCGGGCCGAATCCGAGGTGATGCGGGAGATGCCCAGCGCCCCCAGCAAATGCCGGGGTGGCAAGGTCTGCGCGATCAGTGCGTTGCGCATCATCATGTCCGACGGCCGCACCAGCCCGGCCAAAGCGGCCATCAGCAGCACCGTCATGGGCGTGAGGGCCTGCCCCCAGGCCAGCAGCATGAAGGTGGCGGCCAGCGCCGCATAGAGGGCACGCGACAGAACCAGCATGCGGCGGTAACCCAGCCGGTCGCCCACCACGCCAAACAGGGGCGAGACCAAAGAGCCCAGGTACTGCAGGGAGCCAAACACCACCAGCATCATGACCGAGCCCGACTCGACCAGGATGAACCAGCCCAGCACGATGGACTCCATCTCGAAAGCCCAGGAGGTGGCCAGGTCGGCAGGCCACTGGAAACGGAAGCTTCGGACCCGGAAGGGGTCGCGCCAGTGCATGGCGGGTGACGGTTCAGCCGTCGATGCGGCCTGACTCACAGCCGTGACCCTGCGCAAAACAAAGTGGGTGGAAACAGCGCACAGCAGCCGGGGCTCGGGTGCAGGCCGCTCATGCGCTCAATCCTGCCCGGGACGAGGCGACTGAGGGGTGGTGTCGGTCTTGGCTGGGCGGTCGGGCTGCGCCGCAGGCTCAGGCATGAAGCACATCTTCTCGCCATCCCAGCGCTGGCCGCACCAGCACAGGCCTTCGGCATTGATGATGCAAGTGCCAGTGCCGCAGCACCGTGGATCGTCTGACATGGGCCTGCTCCTGTGGGCTATTGGGATCAAAGTGACAGGATGCCTGAAAACGCTTCAGGCATCCGCTTCAGGCCCTCACAGCCCTGCAGTGGCCTTGGCTTTTTCGCAGGCCATCAGGATGCGCTCGGGTGTGGCCGGGGCGTCCATGTAGACCACCGCCTTGTGGTTGGCGCTGGCAGCCACCGCATCGCGCAAGGCGAAGAAGGCCGACAAGCCCAGCATCAACGGCGGCTCGCCCGTGGCCTTGCTGTTGAACGGTGTGGGTTTGATGTTGGCGTTGTCGAACAAGGACACCTTGAAGTGCTCGGGAATGTCGCCCGCCACCGGGATTTTGTAAGTGCTGGGGCCGTGCGTGAGCAGCTTGCCCTTCTTGTCCCAGATGCACTCTTCCATGGTGAGCCAGCCCATGCCTTGCACATAAGCGCCTTCGATCTGGCCTTTGTCCAATGCGGGGTTGATGCTGCGGCCCACGTCGTGCACGATGTCCACGGCTTTCAGCCACCACTCGCCCGTGCGGGTGTCGATCTCCACTTCGCTCACGGCAGCGCCGTAGCAGTAGTAATAGAAAGCACGGCCGTTCAAGGTGGTGAAGTCGTATTTGATTTCGGGAGTCATGTAGAAGCCGGTCACGCTCAGGCCCACGCGGTCGAGCCACGCTTGCTTGGTCACGTCCGACCAGTTGACCGACTTGCCGCCACCGTGCAGCTGGTTGTTGGCAAAGCTGACTTCATCGGCTGCGCAGCCCAGCATGCGGGCGGCCACAGGCTTCAAACGCTCACGCATTTGCGCGGTGGCGTTCATGATGGCTGCGCCGTTGATGTCGGCACCGCTCGACGCCGAGGTGGCCGAGGCGTTGGGCACTTTTTGCGAGTCGGTGGCGGTGATGCGCACATGGTCCACGCTGATGCCCAGACCGTCGGCGCAGACCTGCGCCATCTTGGTGTTCAGGCCCTGGCCCATTTCGGTGCCGCCGTGGTTGCAGCTCACCGAGCCGTCCATGTAAACCACCAGCAGCGCGCCGCCCTGGTTCAGGTGCGTGGCGGTGAAGCTGATGCCGAACTTGAGCGGCACCAAGGCGATGCCGCGCTTGCGGGTTTTGCTCTTGGCGTTGAAGGCCTGCACCGCGGCGCGGCGCTCGGCGTACTTCGATTCCTGCTCGACCTGCGCGATCACCTTGTCACCCACCCAGTCTTCGATGAGCTGGTTGTACTGGGTGGTCATGGTGTCGGGCGTGCCGCTGATGGCGGGGTCTTTGTAGAGGTTGAGCTTGCGCACTTCCAGGGGGTCTTTGCCCAAGGTCATGGCGATCTCGTCCATCACCGTCTCGATGCCGAACATGCCTTGTGGGCCGCCAAAGCCCCGGAACGCGGTGGCGCTTTGGGTGTTGGTTTTGCAGCGGTGACTGACCAACTTGAGCGCGGGCAGATGGTAGGTGTTGTCGATGTGCAGGCAAGCACGGTCGTTCACCGGGCCGGAGTAGTCTGTGCTGTAACCGCAGCGCGACATGAGCGTGATGTCGGCCCCCAGCACGCGGCCGTTGTCGTCAAAGCCCACTTCGTAGTCGATGCGGAAATCGTGGCGCTTGCCGGTGATGGTCATGTCGTCGTCGCGGTTCACACGCAGCTTGACGGGCTTGCCCAGCTTGTGCGCGGCCAAGGCGGCGCTCTGGCTGAAGATGCTGGCGTTGCCCTCTTTGCCGCCAAAGCCGCCACCCATGCGGCGGCAAATCACCTCCACATCGTTGGTGTGCAGGTTCAGGGCGTGCGCAGCTTCGCGTTGGTTGCCGTCGGGGTGCTGGGTCGACACATACAAGGTCAGCTGGCCGTCTTCCTTGGGCACCGCGTAGGTGATCTGGCCTTCCAGATAAAACTGTTCTTGCTGGCCCGTGCGCGTCGTGCCCTTGATCTTGTGCGGCGCCTTGGCAATGGCGGCCGCTGCGTCACCTCGGGTGATGCCCTTGGGCGGCATGATGAAGCTGTTCGCCGCCATCGCATCTTCGATGGTCAGGATGGGCGTGAGTTCTTTCACCAGCACCTTGGCTTTTTTGGCGGCCTCGCGGGCGTAGAGCATTTCACGCGCCACCACCACGGCCACGGCCTGGCCGACGAACTCGACCTTGCCAGCGGCCAGGAAGGGGTCGTCGTGCACGATGGGGCCGCAGTTGTTTTCGCCGGGAATGTCTTTGGCGGTGTAGACCGCCACCACGCCGTGCTCCTGGAGGATCGCTGCGCGGTCGATGCCGTCGCCAATCAACTCGCCATGGGCCACGGGCGACAGGATGAGCGCGGCGTACAAAGTGCCTGCGTGCTCAGGGATGTCGTCGATGTAAGTGGCCGAGCCCGTGACGTGCAGGTGCGCAGACTCGTGAACGACGTCCGTGCCCTGCTGAACGCCCGATGCGGGCAACAGGTTCTTGATGGGGGTAGGAGCGTTCATTCAAGCCACCTCTTTCTGTTCTTCGATGAATTCGAGCACCAGGTTGCGGGCGACCAGGGCGCGGTAGGCCCAAGTGGCGCGCAGGCCGTCGCGGGCGGTGAAGCTGGCGGCGATCGCGGCGTCCAGATCGGCCGCTTTCACGTCACCAGGCGCACGGCCTTCCAGCACGGCTTCGAGCTTGGGCGCACGGCAAGGCGATGGGGCCAGGCCGTTGTAGGCCAGCTTCACGCCGCTCAACTTGCCGCCTTGCAGCGTGTAGCTGATGGCCGCACAGGTGGCCGAGATGTCCTGCTCAAAACGCTTGCTCACCTTGTGGGCGCGGAACACCTGTCCAGCCACGGGCTTCGGACATTCGATGGCTTCGATGAACTCGCCGGGCTCCATCACGTTTTTCTTCATGCCGGTGTAGAAGTTCTCCAGCAGCACCTTGCGGGTCTTGTCGCCCCGGCGCAGCACCAGGCTGGCGCCCAATGCCATCAGGCAAGGCATGGTGTCGCCAATCGGTGAGCCGTTGGCGATGTTGCCCGCCAGCGTGGCCGTCGAGCGGATGGGCGGCGAGCCAAAGCGGCGCAGCACTTCGGTGAAGTCGGGGTAAGCCTGGGCTACCAGCGTTTCCACCTGAGACAGCGACACGGCCGCGCCAATGCGCCAGGCGCTGGCGGTTTCGGTCACTTGGCGCAGCTCTTTGACATTGCCCAAGTACATGATGTGTTCGGGTCGGCTGAACTGTTTGTTCACCTGCAGACCGATTTCGGTGCTGCCCGCCAACAGCGTGGTGCTGGGGTTCTTGACCAAATAGTCGGCCACTTCGGCGAGGGTGGCGGGTGAGACAAATTCATTGCCTTTGCGGGTGCGCACCACCGGCTGCACGATGATGTCGCCGTCCAGGCTCAGCGTGGGCACGCTGGCGCGTTGGATTTCCTTGAGCAGCGGCACATCGGCGCTGTCGTCAATCTTGAGCGCCTCGGGTTTGGCGCAGGCCTTGGTGGCCGACTCAATGATCGGCTTGTAGCCGGTGCAACGGCACAGGTTGCCGCTGAGTGAATCGGTGATCTGCTGGCGGTTGGGCGTGGGCAGCACCTGCACCAAGTTAACCAGGCTCATCACGATGCCCGGCGTGCAAAAGCCACACTGAGAGCCATGGCACTTGATCATTTCTTCCTGCACCGGGTGCAGGGTGCCGTCGGCTTTTTTCAGGCTCTCGACGGTTTTGACCGATTTGCCGTCCAGCGAGGGCAACAGCTGGATGCAGGCGTTGGTGGCCACATAGTCCACGCCCGTGCCTGCGGCGTTGAGCTCACCCACCATCACCACACAAGCGCCGCAATCGCCTTCGGCGCAGCCCTCCTTGGTGCCGGTGCGGTGCAGTTGCTCGCGCAAATAGTCCAGAACAGTGGTGGTGCGGCGCTCGCCTTGGGCTTCGACGATGCGGCCGTCGAGCACAAAGCGCACGGTGTTGGTGACTTGGGTCATGGTGCGGGGGGTGGGGGTAAATAAACGGTAAGGCCCCGATTTTAAGGAACCGGGGCCTTCGCTGGGCGGCTTTTCGACGGATTAATCGGGATCTGACCCCAATTAAATCAATTGGGGTCAGATCCCGATTGTTTTATGAGCCGCGATAGGTCGAGTAGCTCCACGGGCTGGCCAGCAGCGGCACATGGTAGTGCTGGTCTTCATGGGCCACGCCAAAGTCGAGGCTGACTTGGTTCAAAAAGTTCGGCTCGGGCAGCTCCACGCCTTTGGATTTGAAGTAGTCGCTCACATTGAAGACCAGGCGGTAAGTGCCTTTGCGCAGGCTGGCATGGTCGTAGAGCATGCCGTCGGGGTTGCGGCCGTCGTGGTTGAGGGTGAAGCTTTTGACCAAGGTGGCCTGATCGCCTTGCGTCGTGTACAGGGACACCTGCATGCCCGCAGCGGGGCAGCCGTGCATGGTGTCCAGAACGTGTGTGCTCAATCCCATGGTGTGCTCGCTTGTCTTGAATGGGGTTCAAAAAGGTGGTTGTGGCAAGGCTTTGAAAAGCCCCTCCTAATCCGGTCGACCGAAGTGTATACAATTTTGATTTTGGTGGCTATCATTTGCGACCAAGACATAAAAACACCTGGGCAAACACCCCAAAGGGACCGCGAGACATGGAAACCTCTACCACGCACCACATCGTCGAATCGCTGACCCGCGCCATCGTGGAGCATCGGCTGTTGCCCGGCTCCAAATTGGCCGAACAAAAGCTGGCCGACCACTTCGGCGTGTCGCGCACACTGGTGCGCCAGGCGCTGTTTCAGCTGTCGCAAAACCGCCTGATCCGCCTGGAACCCGCACGCGGCGCTTTTGTGGCCGCCCCCTCTGTCGAAGAAGCGCAACAGGTCTTTGCCGTGCGCCGCATGCTCGAAGCCGAAATGACCCGCGCCTTTGTGCAGCAGGTCACGCCTGACCAAATCGCAGCGCTCAAAGAGCACATCAAGCAAGAACGCGAAGCCGTGACGCAGGGCGACATCACGGGCCGCACCGAGTTGCTGGGCGACTTTCATGTGCGCATGGCCGAACTCATGAACAACGACGTGCTGGCCCAGGTGCTGGGCGACCTGATCTCGCGCTGCGCCCTGATCACGCTGATGTACCAGTCGCGCAACGAAGCCGAGCACTCCACCGACGAGCATGTGGCCATCGTGGCCGCGCTCGAAGCACAAGACTCGGACCTGGCTGTGCGCCTGATGCACGAACACCTGCTGCATGTCGAAGCCAGCCTGACCTTTGACCGCAAAGTGCCCACCCACGACATTTCTCTGGCCCTGGCCTGAAGCTTGAACACGACCATGAGCACCTACGACTCCACCCTCCCCTACCCCCGCGACTTGAAGGGCTACGGCCGCCATGTGCCGCACGCAAAGTGGCCCGGCGGGGCCCGCGTGGCGGTGCAGTTTGTCCTGAACTACGAAGAAGGCGGCGAAAACTCGGTGCTGCACGGCGATGCGGGTTCCGAGCAATTCCTCTCCGAGATGTTCAACCCGGCATCCTTCCCCGAGCGGCACATCAGCATGGAAGGCATCTACGAATACGGCTCGCGTGCGGGCGTGTGGCGCATCCTGCGTGAGTTTGAAAAACGCCAGCTGCCACTCACCGTGTTCGGCGTGGCCACCGCGCTGCAAAAGCACGACGACGTGACCGCCGCCTTCAAGGAACTGGGTTACGACATCGCCTGCCACGGCCTCAAGTGGATCCATTACCAAAACATCGACGAAGCCACCGAGCGCGCCCACATGGCCGAAGCGATGGACATTTTGCAAAAACTGACCGGCGAGCGCCCCCTGGGCTGGTACACCGGGCGCGACAGCCCCAACACACGCCGTCTCGTGGCCGACTTTGGCGGCTTTGAATACGACAGTGACTACTACGGCGACGACCTGCCCTTCTGGATGAAGGTGCGCAAGAGCGATGGCACCGATGCGCCGCAGCTCATCGTGCCCTACACCCTGGACTGCAACGACATGCGCTTTGCACTGCCCCAGGGCTATTCGCATGCCGACCCGTTCTTCCATTACATGAAGGACACCTTTGACGCGCTGTATGCCGAAGGTGACCCGAATGGCGACAACGCGCCCAAGATGATGAGCATCGGCATGCACTGCCGCCTGCTCGGTCGCCCGGGCCGCATGACCGCACTGCAGCGCTTTTTGGACCACATCCAGTCGCACGACAAGGTGTGGGTGGCACGGCGCATCGACATTGCGCGGCACTGGAAGGCGACGCACCCCTACAAGGATTGAACATGCCTTTGACTCTTGACCAACTCAACAACGCGTCGCACGCCGATGCCGCGCAGATGCTCGACGGCCTGTACGAGCACTCGCCCTGGATCGCCGAGCAGGCGCTGGCGCAGCGCCCCTTCACCTCGCTGGCGCACCTCAAACACGCCATGTGCGAAGTGCTGACGCACGCCGGGCGCGACGCGCAACTGGGGCTGATCCGCGCCCACCCGGAGCTGGCGGGCAAGGCCATGGTCAGCAAGACACTGACGGCCGAATCGACGAACGAACAAACCAAGGCGGGCCTGACCGACTGCACGCCCGAAGAGTTCGCCAAGATCCAGAAGCTCAACGCCGACTACAACGCCAAGTTCGGCTGGCCCTTCATCCTGGCCGTGCGCGGCCCGCGTGGCCTGGGCTTGAACAAGCAGCAGATCATCGACGCGTTCGAGCGCCGCCTGCACGGCCACCCTGACTTTGAATTGGCCGAGTGCCTGCGCAACATCCACCGCATCGTCGAGATCCGGCTGAACGACAAATTCGGCGTGGAGCCCACACTCGGCCACCAGGTCTGGGACTGGCAAGAACAACTGGCGCAACACTCCGACCCCGGCTTTGCCGAAGCGGGCCAGCTCACGGTGACTTACCTCACCGACGCGCACCGCGCCTGCGCCCAGCGCATCACACAAAACATGCGCGACTGCGGTTTTGACGAGGTCTATACCGACGCCGTGGGCAATGTGGTGGGCCGCTACCACCCGGCCACTGCGGACGGCAAATACCTCTTGACCGGCAGCCACTACGACACCGTGCGCAACGGCGGAAAATACGACGGCCGCTTGGGCATCTTCGTGCCCATGGCCTGCGTGCAGCAGCTGCACCAACAAGGTAAGCGCCTGCCCTTCGGCATCGAGGTCGTGGCCTTTGCCGAAGAAGAAGGCCAGCGCTACAAAGCCACTTTCCTGGGCTCGGGCGCACTCATTGGCCAGTTCAACCCCGCCTGGCTGGACCAGCAAGACGCCGATGGCATCACCATGCGCGCGGCCATGCAACACGCGGGCTTGAACATCGACGACATCCCCAACATCCAGCGCGACCCGGCGCAGTATTTGGGCTTTGTCGAAGTGCACATCGAGCAAGGCCCGGTGCTCAACGAGGTGAACATCCCGCTGGGCGTGGTCACCTCCATCAACGGCAGCGTGCGCTACCTGTGCGAAGTGATCGGCACCGCCAGCCACGCGGGCACCACCCCCATGGACCGCCGCCGCGACGCGGCCTGCGCGGTGGCCGAACTGGCGCTGTACATGGAGCAGCGCGCCGCCAAAGACGGTGACTCGGTCGCCACCATCGGCCAGCTGCAAGTGCCCAATGGCTCGATCAACGTGGTGCCGGGCCGCTGCCTGTTCAGCCTGGACATGCGCGCCCCTACCGATGCGCAGCGCGACGCGTTGGTCACCGACGTGATGGCGCAACTCGACCAGATTGCCGAGCGCCGGGGTGTTCGCGTCAAAGCCGAAATGACCATGAGCGCCGCCGCCGCGCCCAGCGCCCCCGAGTGGCAAGCGCGTTGGGAACGCGCCGTGAGCGCCCTGGGCGTGCCGCTGTTCAAGTTGCCCAGCGGCGCAGGCCACGACGCGATGAAGCTGCACGAGGTCATGCCGCAGGCCATGCTGTTTGTGCGCGGCGAAAACGCGGGCATCAGCCACAACCCGCTCGAATCCACCACCAGCGACGACATGCAACTGTGCGTCGACGCCTTCACCCATGTTTTGAACCAACTCTCTCAGGAATTGTCATGAGCGCCCCCAACGTCAACCACGAACAACAATACCAACAACTCGACGCCTGGATCGACGCGCACTTTGACGAGCAGGTCAAGTTCCTGCAGGCGCTGGTGCAGGTGCCCACCGACACCCCACCCGGCAACAACGCCCCCCACGCCGAGCGCACCGCCGAACTGCTGGCGCCCATGGGCTTTGAGGCCGAAAAACACCCCGTGCCTGCCTCCGAAGTCAAAGCCTACGGCCTGGAGTCCATCACCAACCTGATCGTGCGCCGCAAATACGGCGAAGGCAAAACCATTGCCCTGAACGCCCACGGCGACGTGGTGCCCCCCGGCGAAGGCTGGACCCACCCGCCCTACGGCGGCGAGATCCACAACGGCGCGATGTACGGCCGCGCCACCGCCGTGAGCAAGTGCGACTTTTCCACCTTCACCTTTGCCACGCGGGCACTGGAATCGTTGAAAGCCCCCCTCAAAGGCGGCGTGGAACTGCATTTCACCTACGACGAAGAGTTTGGCGGCGAGATGGGCCCCGGCTGGCTGCTGGCCAAGGGCCTCACAAAGCCCGATTTGATGATCGCCGCAGGCTTCAGCTACCAGGTCGTCACCGCGCACAACGGCTGCCTGCAAATGGAAGTGACGGTGCACGGCGAGATGGCCCATGCCGCCATCCCCGACAGCGGCACCGACGCGCTGCAAGGCGCGGTGCACATCCTGAACGCCCTGCACGCGCTCAACACGCAATACCTGAAGGTCACGTCCAAGGTGGAAGGCATCAGCCACCCCTATTTGAATGTGGGCCTGATCGAAGGCGGCACCAACACCAACGTGGTGCCCGGCAAAGTCAGCTTCAAGCTCGACCGCCGCATGATCCCCGAAGAGAACCCGGCAGAAGTCGAAGCCAGCATCCGCCAGACCATTGCCGACGCCGCTGCCAGCTTCAAGCCCCCACGCGGCGGCAACACGCTGCAAGTGGACGTGCGCCGCATGCTGCTGGCCAACGCCATGAAGCCCCTGCCCGGCAACCAACCGCTTGTGAGCGCCATCCAGAAACACGGCGAACAGGTCTTCGGCGAAGCCATCCCCGCACTGGGCACGCCGCTCTACACCGACGTGCGCCTGTATGTGGAGCGCGGCATCCCCGGCGTGATCTACGGCGCAGGCCCCCGCACCGTGCGCGAGTCCAACGCCAAACGTGCCGACGAGCATGTGCAGCTGGAAGACCTGCGCCGGGCCACCAAGGTGATTGCACGGACGCTGCTGGATTTGCTGGCTTGAGTGCAGCGGCGCCAACGCGCCGCTGTCCAAGCCACTTGACCTTGAATCCCTGATCCTGCTACATTTGTAGCAATCAACTTCAAGGTGAATCACATGGGCATGCCTGTACGCATTGACGATGCGCTTTACGAACAAGCCAAAGCGCACGCCAGCGCCGAGCGCCGCACCATCGCAGGACAGATTGAATTTTGGGCGATGGTCGGCAAAGCCGCGCTCGACAACCCCGATCTGCCCATTGATTTTGTGCGCGAACTCATGGTCGCCCGAGCCGAAGGCCCCCTCCTGGCCACCCCGTTTGTGCCCCAGTCCGGCAACACATGAGCGTGCAGGTTCTGCAGAGCGCCGCTTTTGCCAGGGCGTACAAAAAACTGCACACACAACAACAAGCCGATGCCGACCATGCTGTGGCGGCCATCGTGGCCGACCCGGCCTTGGGTGAGCCTAAAAAGGGAGATTTGTCCGGTGTGTTCGTCTACAAATACCGAAGCCAGCAACAACTGATGCTTCTGGCTTATGAATACGACCCTGGCACACGGATGCTTTTACTCTTGGGCTCTCACGAAAATTTTTATCAAAAACTCAAACGCTGATGGCGCTGGCCTTCATCCTTTTTCAATAAATTTTTTGCCTTGATATTGAACATGGCCACTGCGAACCCCATCGAACTTGAAACCCTGCGCCATCGCGTGCAGGCCTGTACCAGCGACCAAGACGTGGCCGACTACCAGCGCGATGGCGCGGTGTGCATCCGCAACTTGTTCACGCCCGAAGAAGTGGCCCTGCTGCGGGACGGCATTGAGGCCAATCTGGCCCAGCCCAGCCCACGCGGCATGGTGGCCAGTCGGCCGGACGACCCGGGGCGCTTTTTTGAGGACTTTTGCAACTGGCAGGACATCCCGCAGTTCAAACGCTTCATCTTCGACACGCCCCTGGCCGCTCTGGCCCAGCGACTGATGCAAAGCCAGACGGTGCGCCTGTACCACGACCACCTGCTGGTCAAGGAGCCCGGCACACGCCAGCGCACGCCCTGGCACCAGGACCAGCCTTATTACAACGTGGACGGCCTGCAAAACATCAGTTTCTGGATTCCGGTGGACCCGGTGCCCCGCGCTTCCACGCTGGAGTTCATCGCAGGCTCACACCGTGGCCCCTGGCTCATGCCACGCACCTTCATGACGAACCAGGCCAAGTGGTTCCCCGAAGGCTCGCTGGCCGAGTTGCCCGACATCGACAACCACCGCGAAGACTTCCCCATCCTCGGCTGGGACTTGCAGCCGGGCGATCTGGTGTGTTTTCACATGCTCAGCCTACACGCCTCGGCCGGGGTGGACGGCACCCAGCGCAGGCGCGTGTACTCGGTGCGCTTTTTGGGCGACGACATGACCCACGCCCCACGGCCTTGGGTGACCTCGCCGCCATTCCCCGGGCTGGACCAGGAACTGGCCGCCGGGGTACCGATGGACCATGCGCTGTTTCCTTTGATGGCGGTTTGAGGCTCGCTGGCTGAATTCTTTTCGGCGACTTTCCCCGAAAAGAGGATCGGGGGCACGGGACGGGACCTGAACAAAGACAGGGTTTTCACGCATCACACCGCCTCTTATTTTGTATACAGTTTAGAACACAAAGAAGCACACATCTAGTTTCTTTGCGGATTTCCCCTCTGTTTACTTTCCAGGAGACCTCTCCATGAGTTCAACCATCCACCCCGTGGACGAGAAATTGCCCAATGGCAAGCTCGCCGCATTGGGCCTGCAACATGTGCTGGTGATGTATGCCGGCGCGGTGGCGGTGCCCCTGATCGTGGGCCGCGCCCTCAAGCTGAGCCCCGAGCAAGTGGCGATGCTGATCTCGGCCGACCTGTTTTGCTGCGGCCTGGTCACCCTGATCCAGTCGCTGGGTGCCACGCAGTGGTTTGGCATCAAGCTGCCCGTGATGATGGGCGTGACCTTTGCTTCTGTGGCCCCCATGGTCGCCATGGCCAACAACAACCCGGGCGTGCAAGGGGCCGGGCTGATCTTCGGCGCCATCATTGGCGCGGGGGTGATCTCCATCCTGATTGCGCCGATTGTGAGCCGCATGCTGCGGTTCTTCCCGCCTGTCGTGACCGGCACCATCATTGCGGTCATCGGCATCAGCTTGATGCGCGTGGGCATCAACTGGATTTTTGGCAACCCCTTCGGCCCGACAGCCCCAAGCATCCCCAACCCGGAACACCTGGCCTGGCTGGAAGCCGCCAAACAAGCGGCCAGCACGGGCGCGGTGCCCCCGGTGCCAGCGGGCATGAACATCGTGGGCTCGGTGCCCAACCCCAAGTACGCGCAGCTCTCGCACATCGGCATCGCCGCCATTGTGTTGGTGTCCATCTTGCTGATTGCCAAGTACGCCCGTGGCTTTTTGGCCAATATTTCGGTGCTGCTGGGCATCGTGGTCGGCGGCGTGGTGGCCACGGCTGCTGGCCTCATGAGCTTCGACAAAGTGGGCAAAGCAGGCTGGTTTGACCTGGTGCTGCCCTTTGAAATTGCGACGCCCATTTTTGACCCCATCCTGATCCTGACCATGACCCTGGTGATGATCGTGGTGATGATCGAGTCGACCGGCATGTTCCTCGCCTTGGGCGATCTGACCGGCAAAAAAGTCGATCAGAAAATGCTGACGGCTGGTCTGCGCACCGACGGTCTGGGCACGCTGATCGGCGGTATTTTCAACACCTTCCCCTACACCAGCTTCTCGCAAAACGTGGGTCTGGTGGGCGTGACGGGCGTGAAAAGCCGCTTCGTCTGCGTCGCAGGCGGCGTGATCCTGATCGTGCTGGGGCTGTTGCCCAAGATGGCGGCCTTGGTCGAGTCGCTGCCCACCTTTGTGCTCGGCGGTGCGGGTCTGGTGATGTTCGGCATGGTGGCCGCCACCGGCATCCGGATTCTGTCCACCGTGGACTACAAGGGCAACCGCAACAACCTGTTCATCGTGGCCATCTCGATCGGCTTTGGCATGATCCCGCTGATCGCGCCACGCTACCTGCAGTGGATGCCGCACAGCATCCACCCGCTGATCGAGTCGGGCATCTTGCTGGCCTCCATCAGCGCTGTGTTGTTGAACCTGTACTTCAACGGCTCCAAGGGCGACAGCAGCGAGGCCATCGAAGCGGCCAAACACGCCGACTCGCATTGAAGACGATCGCCTGAAGACATGGATACCCGGTCAAGCCGGGTATGACGCGCAATTGTCACCCCCGACTTGATCGGGGGTCCATGCCTTCGGTGCAGATGGATACCCGGTCATGCCGGGCATGACAGACATTTGTCTCGCAAAAGCCAAGCCCGGTGCTTGGCTTTTTGCTTTTTATGCAGGTAATCCACAGCCTGAAACGGCGCTCAAATAGGTTACGCTTTCACGGTAACCCTCTTTTCATTTGATCTACCGAGACAAGAACAATGAGCCCAAAACCACTCTCCCCCGCCGAAGAAGCCTTGCGCGACGCTGCGCGCGACTACCACCGCTTTCCCACACGCGGCAAGGTCTCGGTCAACCCGACCAAACCCCTGTCCAACCAGCGCGACCTGTCGCTGGCCTATTCGCCTGGCGTGGCTTATCCCTGCCTGGACATCGAAGCCGACCCGTCCAAGGCGGCCGAGTTCACCTCGCGCGGCAACCTGGTGGCGGTGATCACCAACGGCACCGCCGTGCTGGGCCTGGGCGACATCGGCCCGCTGGCGGCCAAGCCCGTGATGGAGGGCAAGGGTTGCCTGTTCAAGAAATTCGCGGGCATTGACGTGTTCGACATCGAGCTGGCCGAGCGCGACCCGGACAAGCTGGTGGACATCATTGCCGCCATGGAGCCCACGCTGGGCGGCATCAACCTCGAAGACATCAAGGCGCCCGAGTGCTTCTACATCGAGAAGAAGCTGCGCGAGCGCATGAACATCCCGGTCTTCCACGACGACCAGCACGGCACGGCCATCATCGCCTCGGCCGCCATGCTCAACGGCCTGGAGCTGGTGGGCAAGGACATCGGCAGCATCAAGCTGGCCGTCTCGGGCGCGGGCGCAGCCGCCATCGCGTGCCTCGACGTGATGGTGGGCCTGGGCGTGAAAACCGAGAACATTTACGTGTGCGACTCCAAAGGGGTGATCTACGAAGGCCGCCCTGGTGGTTACGACGAGTCCAAAGCCCGCTACGCGCAAAAGACCGAGGCCCGCAGCCTGGCCGATGCGGTCAACGGTGCCGACGTGTTCCTGGGCTGCTCGGCCCCTGGCGTGATGACGGTGGACATGATCAAGACCATGGCCCGCGACCCGGTGATCCTGGCCCTGGCCAACCCCGAACCCGAAATCCGCCCCGAGCTGGCCAAGGCCGCCCGCCCGGACTGCATCATCGCCACCGGCCGCTCGGACTACCCCAACCAGGTCAACAACGTCCTGTGCTTCCCCTACATCTTCCGGGGGGCCCTGGACTGCGGCGCGACCAAGATCACCGAGGCCATGAAGCTCGCCTGCGTGCGCCAGATCGCCGACCTGGCCAAGGCCGACATCAGCGAAGAAGTGGCCAGCGCCTACGCAGGCAAAGAGCTGTCTTTTGGCCGCGACTACCTGATCCCCACACCGTTTGACTCGCGCCTGATCCTGCGCATCGCCCCCGCCGTGGCCCAGGCCGCCTTTGACTCGGGTGTGGCCACGCGCCCGATCACCGACATGGACGCCTACCGCCAGCAGCTGCAAAGCTTTGTGACGCAAACCGGCATCCTGATGCGCCCCATCTTCAACGCCGCCAAGGCCGTGCCCCAAGGCGCCAAGCGCGTGGCCTATGCCGACGGCGAAGACGAACGCGCTTTGCGTGCTGCCCAGATGGCCATTGACGACAAGCTGGCCCACCCGATCCTGATCGGTCGCCCCGGTGTGATCGCCGCGCGCATCGAAAAAGCCGGGCTGCGCATGCGCCTGGGCGTGGACGTGGACAACGTGAACCCCGAAGACGATCCACGTTTCCGCCAGTACTGGGAGCACTACCATCAGCTGATGAAGCGCAACGGTGCCACGCCCGCTGTGGCCAAGGCGGCGGTGCGCCGCTCCAACACCATCATCGGCTCTCTCATGGTCTCGCTGGGCGACGCCGACGCCATGATTTGCGGCCTGGCCGGCACCTACATGACGCACCTGGAGCGCATCGACTCCATTCTGGGCAAGCGGGCGGGCGTGGGCAACTACGCCGCCGTGAACGCGCTCATGACCAACCAGGGGCCGCTGTTCGTCACCGACACCTATGTCAATGAAGACCCCAGCGCCGAACAACTGGCCGAAATCGCCTGGATGGCCGCCCAGGAAGTGCAGCGCTTTGGCATCGTGCCCAAGGTGGCTTTCCTCTCGCATTCGAGCTACGGCTCGTCCAAGCGGGCCTCCGCCCGCAAGATGCGCCTGGCGCGTGACCTGTTCGTGGCGCAGCACCCCGACATCGAGTGCGACGGCGAGCTGCACGGCGATGCGGCTTTGCAGCCCGAGATCCGCAGCGCCTACCTGGAAGACAGCAGCCTCACCGGCTCGGCCAACCTGCTGGTCTGCCCCAACCTGGACGCGGCCAACATCCTCTACAACGTGATGAAGACCACCACCAGCGGCGGCGTCACGGTGGGCCCGATCCTGATGGGCACGGCTGCCACGGCGCACATCCTGACGCCTGCGGCCACTGTGCGCCGGGTGCTCAACATGACCGCCTTGGCAGTGGCGCAAGCGCACCGCTGACGCCTCTGCCCAAGCCTTTCAAAAGCACAGCTTGCCGCACCGTTAGGCCACCCCACTGGGGTGGCTTTGTGCGCAAATGGCTTCAGCCCCAACAAAAAGCCTCATTTTGGTGCACCCAGCCGGTCGGACTGGCACCAAAAGTGGGGATTTATAGGGGATGGACCTGACACGGCCCGTCAGCGCCTTGGTCGATAATGGCACCGATTTTGCTAGACAAGATTCACCGTTTATTGACCCTGGAGCCCACCCATGAACAAGCGTTTCTTACTCAAGGCCACGGCCGCATTGGCCGCTGCTGCCTCTTTTGGCCTGGCACAAGCCCAAAGCACCCCCATCAAGTTCCAACTCGACTGGCGCTTTGAGGGCCCTTCGGCTTTCTTCTTGCTGCCTGCGGCCAAGGGCTATTTCAAGGACGCCAAACTCGACGTGACTGTGGACTCGGGCAACGGCTCGGGTGGCGCGGTCACCCGCGTGGCTTCGGGCACTTACGACCTGGGCTTTGCCGACCTGGCCGCCCTGATGGAGTTTCACGCCAACAACCCCGATGCGCCCAACAAGCCGGTGGCCATCATGATGGTCTACAACAACACGCCTGCCTCGGTCATGGCGCTGAAGAAGTCCGGCATCAAGACTCCCGCCGACTTGGCTGGCAAAAAAATGGGCGCGCCCGTGTTTGACGCAGGCCGCCGCGCTTTCCCCATCTTCCAGAAAGCCAACAGCATCGGTAACGTGACATGGACCGCCATGGACCCACCTCTGCGCGAGACCATGCTGGTGCGCGGTGACGTGGATGCCATCACCGGCTTCACCTTCACCTCGCTGCTCAACATCGAAGCGCGCGGCGTGAAGGCCGAAGACGTGGTGGTCATGCAGTACCCCGACTTTGGCGTCAAGCTGTATGGCAACGCCATCATCGCCTCGCCCAAGATCCTGAAGGAAAACCCCGCCGCCGTGAAAGCCTTCCTGAGCGCTTTCGCCAAGGGCGCCAAAGAAGTCATCGCTGACCCGGCCAAAGCCATTGAATCGGTCAAGGCCCGCGACGGCATCATCAACGTGGCACTCGAAACCCGCCGCCTGCAGCTGGCCATCGACACCGTGATCAACAGCCCCTCGGCCCGCGCCGAAGGCTTTGGCCAGATCAACGGCCCCCGCATGACGCTGATGGCTTCGCAAGTGTCGGACGCCTTCAACACCAAGACCCGCGTGAAGTCCGAAGACATCTGGAACGGCTCGTTCCTGCCCTCGGCCAAAGAGCTGGACATCCTGCCCAAGCCCAAGAAATAAGGCCACAGCTTCCGGCGGCCCTGTGCGGCCGGAAGCTTTCGGCGCTGAGCGTTTCTCACTCGGCGCTGTGAGCCCACTGGGGTGTGCAACGCGTCAGTGGGCTTTTGCCAAGCCGCACGTGTATACACGCTCGAACACCATTTCAAAGTTCACACCATGTCCCAAGACGCATTCGTTGATTTCCAGAATGTCTGGCTGGCCTACAACGACGAGTTGCTGGCGCAAAACCACTTCGCGGTGGAAGACATCAACCTGCAAGTCAGGCAAGGCGAATTCATCGCCATCGTGGGCCCTTCGGGCTGCGGCAAATCCACCTTCATGAAGCTGACCACGGGCCTGAAGATGCCCAGCAAAGGCCGCATCCTGGTCGATGGCCAGCCTGTGACCGGCCCGCTCAAGATCAGTGGCATGGCGTTTCAGGCCTCTTCGCTCTTGCCGTGGCGCACCACGCTGGACAACGTGCTGCTGCCGCTGGAAATCGTGGAGCCCTACCGCTCCAACTTCAAGCAAAAAAAAGCCGAATACGTGGAACGCGCCCGCAAGCTGCTGAACACCGTGGGCCTGGGCGGTTACGAAGACAAATTCCCCTGGCAACTGTCGGGCGGCATGCAGCAACGCGCCAGCATCTGCCGCGCCCTGATCCATGAACCCAAAATGCTCTTGCTGGATGAGCCCTTCGGCGCGCTGGACGCCTTCACGCGTGAAGAACTCTGGTGCATCTTGCGCGACCTGTGGACCGAGCAAAAGTTCAACGTCATTTTGGTCACGCACGACCTGCGCGAATCGGTGTTTTTGGCCGACACGGTGTACGTGATGAGCAAGAGCCCCGGCCGCTTTGTGGTCAAGCGCGAGATCGACCTGCCGCGCCCGCGTGACCTGGAAATCACCTACACCCCCGAATTCACCAACATCGTGCACGAGTTGCGCGGCCACATCGGTGCCATGCGCAAGACCGGTGCAGCGATCAACCAATGAACGGGAGCCCATTCATGAACAACAAAACCCTCGAACGCTGGGCACCCTGGGCCCTGCTGGTGCTGAGCATCCTGATCTGGGAGGTGCTGTGCCGCGCCTTCAACGTGTCGGAATTCGTCTTCCCCAGCCCCTCGCGCATCGCGCAGCAAACCATCGAATTCAAGGACGTGATCGCCGGTCACGCCTGGCGCACCTTCTGGGTGACCATGGTGGGCTTTGGCATTGCGATTGTGGTGGGCGTGCTGCTGGGCTTCATCATCGGCAGCTCGCGCCTGGCCTATGCCGCCGTGTACCCGCTCATGACCGCCTTCAACGCCCTGCCCAAAGCGGCCTTTGTGCCGATCCTGGTGGTGTGGTTCGGCATCGGCATCGGCCCGGCCATCCTCACGGCTTTCCTCATCAGCTTCTTCCCCATCATGGTCAACATCGCCACGGGCCTGGCCACGCTGGAGCCCGAGCTGGAAGACGTGTTGCGCGTGCTGGGCGCCAAGCGCTGGGACGTGCTGGTCAAGGTCGGCCTGCCCCGCTCCATGCCTTACTTTTATGGCTCGCTCAAAGTCGCCATCACGCTGGCCTTTGTGGGCACCACCGTGTCCGAGATGACCGCCTCCAACGAGGGCATTGGCTACCTGCTGATCTCGGCCGGCTCGGCCATGCAAATGGGTCTGGCGTTTTCCGGTCTGGTCGTGGTGGGTGCGATGGCCATGATCATGTACGAGCTGTTCAGCGCCATCGAAAAACACACCACCGGTTGGGCACACCGCGGCTCGCAGGGCGAATGAACGCCTTGCGAGTGAGGGCATGAGCTGGCTCGCCAGCCTGCAGCTGGACTACACGCGCGAATCCGATCGCAGCGTGGCCCGCTACCTGCATAACGGGCCACTGCGCATCCTGCAAAGCCTCTACCCCGAAGGCGATGCGGTCTGCCACAACGTGCTGGTGCACCCGCCCAGCGGCCTGGTGGGTGGTGACATGCTCGACATGCAGGTGACCGTGGGTGAAGGTGCCCACGGTTTGGTCACCACACCCGGTGCCACGCGCTTTTACCGGTCTGAAGCCGGGCTGGCCACACAACAAGTGCTTGCGCGGTTGGCGTCTGGTGCTCGGCTCGAATGGTTGCCTTTGGAGGCGATTGCCTACAACGGCTGCGATGCCCTCAACCGCGCAGTTTTTGAACTGGCCCCTGGTGCCGAGTTGATCACCTGGGACATCACGGCGCTCGGCCTGCCCGCCGCCGATCTGCCATTTGCCCAAGGCACCTTCCGCCAGCACCTGGAAATCCCAGGCGTCTGGCTAGAGCGCGGCACCATCAGCGCCACAGACACCCGATTGATGGACAGCCCATTGGGCCTGGCCGGTCAACGCTGCATGGCCACGCTGGTGTTTGCTGCGGGCAGCGCCATTGCGGCCGAGCGCAGCGAACGCGCCTTGGCCTGCGCCCGTGATTTGCTAGAGGCATCGTCATTGCGCTTGACGGCAGGTGCCACATCGCCACACCAGCAAGTCATCGTGCTGCGGGTGCTGTCGCCCGTCACCGAGCCTGCGATGCAACTGCTGCGGCAAGTGTGGGCGGCGTGGCGACATGAGATGTGGGGATTGCCGGGGGCGGTGCCCCGGTTGTGGAATATGTGAATTCAGCGGCTCCGTGCTGGAGCCAAATCGGCCGCCCCGCCGCGTCACCCCCAACTTGATCATGCTTTCGTCACCTCCGACTTGATCAAGTTTTCGTCACCCCCGACTTGATCGGGGGTCCATGTCTTCGACTGCTATGGATACCCGCATTCGCGGGTATGACAAGAAAAAAGCATCGTCCCTGCTGTCGTCACCCCAACTTGAACCTGCTCTCGTCACTACCGACTCAATCAAGTTTTCGTCACCCCCGACTTGATCGGGGGTCCATGTCTTCGACTGCTATGGATACCCGCATTCGCGGGTATGACAGCAGGGATGCGTCAAATCGCCACCAACTGCTGGATATTCTTCGCCTTCATCTCGCTGCCCGTCCCACGCGCAATCACTTCGCCGCGCTCCATCACCACATACTGGTCTGCCAGCTCTTCGGCAAAGTCATAGTACTGCTCGCACAGCAGCACGGCCATGCGCTGGCCTTGCAGGCCCACGTCGGCCAACTGACGGATCACGCGGCCGATGTCCTTGATGATGCTGGGCTGGATGCCTTCGGTGGGTTCGTCCAGGATCAACAAGCGCGGCTTGGCCGCCAAGGCACGGGCAATGGCCAGTTGCTGTTGCTGGCCGCCTGACAAATCGCCACCTCGGCGGTGCAGCATTTGCCTCAGCACCGGGAACAGCTCGAACAACTCAGGCGGAATCGGCGTGCCGCCCGGCTGTGTGGCCAGCCCCATCAGCAAGTTGTCCTCCACCGTGAGGCGGGCAAAGATTTCGCGGCCTTGTGGCACATAGCCGATGCCTGCGGCGGCGCGTTCATAGGGTTTGGCACGGGTGAGGTCCTGGCCATTCAGGGTCACGCTGCCGCTTTTGATCGGCACCAGGCCCATGAGCGATTTGAGCAGCGTGGTCTTGCCTACGCCATTGCGACCCAGCAGCACGGTCACTTGGCCGGGCTCGGCGGTCAGACTCACATCGCGCAGGATGTGGGAGCCGCCGTAGTATTGGTGAATGTTTTGGACTGTCAGCATGTTTCACTCTTCAAGTAGGTCGGACCCACAGGGCCGACGCAAGCCAATTTGAATATGGATCCCGGATCAAGTCCGGGACGACGAACAGGGATGACATGGCCTGGGTCAACGCCCCAGGTAAACCTCGATCACCCGCTCATCGGCCTGCACCTGATCGAGCGTGCCCTGGGCCAGCACCGAGCCGTCGCACAGCACGGTGACGATGTCCGAGATGGTGCGGATGAAGCCCATGTCGTGCTCCACCACCATCAGCGAGTGCTTGCCTTTGAGGGTGAGGAACAGCTCGGCGGTGCGCTCGGTCTCGTGGTCAGTCATGCCGGCCACCGGTTCGTCCAGCAACAGCAGTTTCGGGTCTTGCATCAGCAGCATGCCGATTTCCAGCCACTGCTTTTGGCCATGGCTGAGCAGGCCCGCCTGCTTGCTGACGCTGCCAGCCAAGTGGATGGTGTGCAGCACTTCGGCCAGGCGATCGCTCTGGCGTGAATCGAGCTTGAAGAACATCGAGGCTTTCACGCCCTTGTTCGTTTTCAGGGCCAGCTCCAGGTTTTCAAACACCGTGAGGTGCTCGAACACCGTGGGCTTTTGGAACTTCCGGCCGATACCCAACTGCGCGATCTCGGGTTCGTTGTGGCGCAGCAAGTCGATGGTGCTGCCAAAGAACACGGTGCCTTCGTCGGGCCGGGTCTTGCCGGTGATGATGTCCATCATCGTGGTCTTGCCCGCGCCGTTGGGGCCGATGATGCAGCGCAGCTCGCCCGGTGCAATGTCGAGCGACAACTTGTTGATGGCCTTGAAGCCGTCAAAGCTCACGCTCACGTCTTCCAGGTACAGGATGCGGCCGTGGCTAACATCCACTTCATGGCGATCGTGCAGCACACGGCCGTAACCCGCATCGCGCCCACCCGATTCGGTCGACTCGCTCAGGTATTGGGCATGTTGCGCCACGCGCTGGGCGCCTTGCTGGAGCAGATCGGGCGTCATGCGGCACCGCCTTTCTGATCGGTAGAGGGCTGGGGGGCTGTCATCCCCGGCTTGACAGGGGAACCGGGGTCTGGATTCCCGCCTTCGCGGGAATGACGGAAATATTTGAGCCAGCCTTGGCGAGTGCGCAGCAGACCGATCACCCCGTTGGGTAAATACAAGGTGACCACAATGAACAGCGCCCCCAAAAAGTACAACCAGAACTCAGGTGCCGTCACCGTGAGCCAGCTCTTGGCACCGTTGACCAAAAACGCGCCGACGATCGGCCCGATCAACGTGCCACGCCCGCCCACAGCCGCCCACACCGCCATCTCGATCGAATTGGCTGCGCTCATCTCGCCGGGGTTGATGATGCCCACCTGCGGCACATACAAAGCGCCTGCAATGCCACACATCACGGCCGAGATGACCCAGATACTCAGCTTGTAAGGCAGTGGCGAGTAGCCCGAGAACATGACGCGCGTTTCGGCATCGCGGATGGCCATCAACACGCGGCCATACTTGCTGCCCACTAACCAGCGCGAGAACAAAAAGAAGCCCAGCAGCGTCAAACCGGTCAACACAAACAGCACCATGCGCATGCCCGGTGTGGCGATCGGCAAGTCCACAATCCGTTTGAAATCGGTGAACCCATTGTTGCCACCGAAGCCGGTTTCGTTGCGGAAGAACAAGAGCATGGCCGCATAGGTCATGGCCTGGGTGATGATGGAAAAGTACACCCCTTTGATGCGGGAGCGGAACGCAAAATAGCCGAACACAAAGGCAATGAATCCCGGCACCAGCACCACCAGGAGCAGCGTGGCCACAAAGCTGTCCGACAGCGTCCAGTGCCAAGGCAGCTCCTTCCAGTCAAGGAAGACCATGAAGTCGGGCAGATGGCTTTTGTAGTTGCCGTCCTGCCCGATCTGGCGCATCAGGTACATGCCCATGACATAACCACCCAGTGCGAAAAACAGACCATGACCCAACGACAGGATGCCGGTGTAACCCCAGATCAGGTCCATGGCCAGCGCGCAGATGGCGTAACACATGATCTTGCCGATCAGGGACACCGCAAAGTCGCTCAGGTGCAAAGGGTTGCCTACCGGCAACAAGAGGTTCAGCACGGGCGCCAAAAAGCCCACGGCGATCAGCGCCAGCAAGAATGCGGTCCAGGCTTTGCGCCCGAGCAAAGGCGCGTGAGCGGGCAATTGAAATTTTTTCGTATTCATGTTCATGCCCCTGTTCACGCTTCGGCGCTGCGACCCTTCATCGCGAAGATGCCTTGCGGCCGCTTCTGGATGAAGACGATGATGAACACCAACACGGCGATCTTGGCCAGTACCGCACCGGTCCAGCCCTCCAGCAATTTGTTGGCCAGACCCAGGCCCAATGCAGCGTACACAGTGCCCGCCAGCTGGCCCACACCGCCCAGCACCACCACCATGAACGAGTCCACGATGTAGCTCTGCCCCAGATCAGGCCCCACATTGCCCACCTGGCTGAGCGCGCAACCGGCCAGCCCCGCAATGCCTGAGCCGAGCGCAAACGCATAGGTGTCGATGCGGGCGGTGTTGACGCCCATGCACGAAGCCATGGGGCGGTTTTGCGTCACACCACGCACAAACAAACCCAAGCGTGTTTTGCCAATCAGCAGCGCCATGCCGATCAACACCGCTGCGGCAAACACAATGATGAGCACGCGGTTCCAGGGCAGTTGCAAATTGGGCAGCAGCTGCAGCGAGCCGCTCATCCACGAGGGGTTTTCCACACCCACGTTTTGTGCGCCAAACAGGCTGCGCACACCTTGCATCAGCACCAGGCTGATACCCCAGGTGGCCAACAGGGTTTCCAGCGGGCGGCCATACAAATGTTTCAACACGGTGCGCTCCATCACCGCACCCACCAAGGCCGAGGTGATGAAAGCCACCGGAATCGCCACCAGCAGATAAGCGTCAAACGCGCCCGGCAGATGATCGCGAAACAAGGCTTGCACCACATAGGTGGCATAAGCGCCAATCATCATCAGCTCGCCATGGGCCATGTTGATCACGCCCATCAGGCCATAGGTGATGGCCAGGCCGAGCGCCACCAACAACAAAATCGAACCCAGGCTGGCCCCGGTGAACAAGGTGCCCAGTCGCTCGCCCCAACGCAAGTTGTCCTGCACCTTGGCCAGCGAGGTCTGAATCTGCTTTTTCACGGCCAGATCTTGTTCATTGGCCAGCTGCTGGTTCAACAACAGCAGGATTTCCGGTTGCTGGCTGTCGGCCAGTTCACGCGCTGCCATCAAACGGTCAGGGGCTGTCTCACTGCCCAACAGGGCAGCGGCACGGGCCTGACGCACCAGGCTTTGCACCGTGGCGTCTTGCTCGGCAGCCAGGGCTTTGTCGAGCAAGGGCCTGCGGCTGGCGTCGGGCTCTTTGAGCAGCGACAGGGCCGCTTGCCTGCGCACTTTCACATCCGGGCTGAACAATTTCAGGGCCGCCAGGGCCGTGTCAATCTCGCCACGCAGGCGGTTGTTCAGCATCACATCTTCCGCATCGGCGGGCACGGTCACCGCTTGTCCGGTCACCGGGTCCTGGCCTTGTCCATCGCGCACCACCAGCACCTGGCCGTTGGCGATTTTGACCACATCATCGGCCAGCGCCTGCAAATAGGCGGCGGTTTTTTCATCCCCTTGACTCACGACCTGGGCCAGCGCCTCGACGCGCGCATCGCTGTCCCCCACCGCAATGCCTCTGGCTTCGTCCATCGTCAGGGCTTGCGCGGCTGAGAAGCTGTACAGCGCACCCAAGATCAACGCGCCTTTCACCATCCATTTTTTCATCTTGCTCTTTTCTGGGATTCACACGGCTTTGGCCGCAGGTCACTGGCTTCAGCCCCTGCAAGCACCTTCGAACGTGAGATGGATTCCCGCCTGCGCGAGAATGACGGTTTTTATCCGTCGCATGCATGACAAGCTTGGTGTCATCCCCGCGAATGCGGGGATCCATCTCATTGACCGACATACATTCCCACCTGCACGGGAATGACATGCGGACCCGTTACTTCTTGACAGGCTCGTCAGGCTTCTTGTCGTTGCCTTCGATGAAGGGGCTCCATGGCTTGGCCTTGACGGGACCGGGTGTTTTCCACACCACGTTGAACTGGCCGTCGGCCTTGATCTCGCCGATGAACACCGACTTGTGCAGATGGTGGTTTTTCTCGTCCATCTTGCTGGTGATGCCGCTCGGTGCCTTGAAGGTCTGACCGGCCATGGCCGCGATCACTTTGTCGGTGTCAGTGGACTTGGCTTTCTCCACCGCCTGCTTCCACATGTTGATGCCGATGTAAGTGGCTTCCATCGGATCGTTGGTCAACGGCTTGTCTTTGTGACCAGCGATGTTTTTGGCCTTGGCATAAGCAGCCCACTTCTTGGTGAACTCGTCGTTGGCAGGGTTCTTGATGCTCATGAAGTAGTTCCATGCGGCCAAGTGACCGACCAAAGGCTTGGTGTCCACGCCGCGCAGTTCTTCTTCACCCACCGAGAAAGCCACCACAGGCACGTCTTTGGCTTTCAGACCTGCGTTGCCCAGTTCCTTGTAGAAAGGCACGTTGGAGTCACCGTTGATGGTGGACACCACGGCGGTCTTGCCACCGGCACTGAACTTCTTGATGTCAGCCACGATGGTCTGGTAATCGCTGTGACCGAACGGGGTGTACTTCTCGTCGATGTCCTTGTCGGCCACGCCCTTGCTTTTCAGGTAAGCGCGCAAGATTTTGTTGGTGGTGCGGGGGTACACATAGTCGGTGCCCAGCAAGACCCAGCGTTTGGCCGAGCCGCCGTCTTTGCTCATGAGGTAATCCACTGCAGGAATGGCCTGCTGGTTGGGGGCAGCGCCGGTGTAGAACACGTTCTTGGACAGCTCCTCACCTTCGTACTGCACGGGGTAGAACAGCAAGCCGTTCATTTCTTCGACCACCGGCAACACCGATTTGCGCGACACCGAGGTCCAGCAACCGAAGATCACCGAGACCTTGTCCTGGCCGAGCAGCTGTTTGGTTTTTTCAGCAAACAAAGGCCAGTTGGATGCTGGGTCCACGATCACGGGTTCGAGCTTCTTGCCGAGCACACCGCCCTTGGCGTTGATCTCGTCGATGGCCATGAGCACCGTGTCTTTGAGCACCGTCTCGGAAATCGCCATGGTGCCCGACAAGCTGTGCAGCACGCCGACTTTGATGGTGTTGCCCGCTTGCGCTTGGGCTGGGTTTGCCAAGCTCAGGCTGCCAGCCACGAGGGCAGCTGCGGTCGCGAGGGCTTTGAGGTGGCCACGGCGGTTCATCATGAGATCACTCCAATCAGGAAAGTAGGTTGTTCAAACAGACGCAGGATTGCTGCGCTGCAACACCACTTGCAATCACCGTGCCAGCCTTTTGATCCGATGACGCACCACAAGTGCGCAGGCTTGCGCATGGCTGCGCAGCGTCGCCTGCATCTACCGCGCGCAAGGCAGGCACGTTATTTGCACCGCTTTGGGCATCTGCACCATCGAGCGAATGCACGCACCAATATGGAACTCACACCCCGCGAAAAAGACAAGCTGCTGATATTCACAGCCGCTTTGCTGGCCGAGCGTCGCAAGGCCCGAGGCCTGAAGCTGAACTATCCCGAAGCCATTGCCCTCATCAGCGCGACCGTGATGGAGGGCGCACGCGACGGCAAGACTGTGGCCCAACTCATGAGTGAAGGCCGCACCGTGTTGACGCGAGCCGATGTGATGGACGGGATTGCCGAAATGATCCCGGACATCCAGGTCGAAGCCACATTTCCCGACGGCACCAAATTGGTGACCGTGCACCAACCTATCGTCTGAACACATCAAGGCCTACCCATGAAAAAAATCTCACTGACTCTTTCTTTGGCCCTCAGCCATCTGGGGCAAACCGCATTTGCCCATGATGGACACGGCCTGGGCAGCACGCATTGGCATGCGACCGATGCGCTCGGCTTTGTGGTCGCAGCCGCCGTTGTGCTCGCGTTCTACTTCGGTAAAAAGTGAGTCACACATGACCCCCGGAGAACTTTTGATTGACCCCGGCCAGCATGCGCTGAACGTGGGCCGCCGCACCTGCACCCTGGTGGTGCAAAACGCCAGTGACCGCCCCATCCAGGTGGGCTCGCACTATCACTTTGCCGAGACCAACGCCGGTCTGCGCTTTGACCGGGCCGCCGCGCACGGCATGCGGCTGAACATCGCCTCGGGCACCGCCGTGCGCTTCGAACCCGGCCAGCAACGCACGGTGGAACTGGTCGACTACGCGGGCGATCGCGTGGTGTATGGCTTTCGGGGTCTGACCCAAGGCCCGCTCGACAACGCCAAGAAAGCAGACTGACATGGCCCACATCGACAAACGTGCATACGCTGAAATGTTTGGCCCCACCTTGGGTGACCGGGTTCGCCTGGCCGACACCGCCTTGGTCGTCGAAGTTGAAAAAGACTTCACGCTGCAAGCCGGGGGCTATGGCGAAGAGGTCAAGTTCGGTGGTGGCAAGACGATCCGCGACGGCATGTCGCAATCGCAGCGCATGAACAGCGAAGGCGCAATGGACTGCGTGCTGACCAACGCCCTCATCATCGACCACTGGGGCATCGTCAAAGCCGACATCGGCCTCAAAGGCAACCGCATCGCCGCCATTGGCAAGGCGGGCAACCCCGACACCCAACCGGGTGTGGACATCGTGATTGGCCCCGGCACCGAGATCATCAGCTGCGAAGGCCTGATCGTCACCGCAGGCGGCATCGACAGCCACATCCATTTCATCGCACCCCAGCAGATCGACGAAGCGCTGGCCAGCGGCGTGACCACCATGCTGGGCGGCGGCACCGGCCCGGCCACCGGTACCTTTGCTACCACCTGCACACCAGGCCCCTTCAACATTGAACGCATGCTGCAAGCGGCCGACGCTTTCCCGATGAACCTGGGTTTTCTGGGCAAGGGCAACGCCAGCTTGCCTGCTGCGCTGCACGAACAGATCAACGCTGGGGCGATTGGCATGAAGTTGCACGAAGACTGGGGCACCACGCCTGCGGCCATCGACAACTGCCTGAGCGTGGCCGAAGAAACCGACACGCAAGTGGCCATCCACACCGACACGCTCAACGAATCGGGTTTTGTGGAGGACACGGTGGCCGCGTTCAAGGGCCGCACCATCCACACCTTCCACACCGAAGGCGCAGGCGGCGGGCATGCGCCGGACATTTTGAAGGTGGTGGGCGAAGCCAATGTGCTGCCGTCGTCCACCAACCCGACGCGCCCCTACACCATCAACACGCTCGACGAGCATGTGGACATGCTCATGGTCTGCCACCACCTGGACCCGGCGATTGCCGAGGACCTGGCCTTTGCCGAGAGCCGCATCCGCAAGGAGACGATTGCGGCCGAGGACATCCTGCACGATTTGGGCGCCATCAGCATGATGAGCAGCGACAGTCAGGCCATGGGCCGGGTGGGCGAAGTCATCATCCGCACCTGGCAAACCGCGCACAAAATGAAGCAGCAGCGCGGCAGCCTGCCCGGCGACACCGACCGCCACGACAACGCCCGCGTCAAGCGCTACATCGCCAAATACACCATCAACCCCGCTATTGCACACGGCATCAGCCACGAAGTGGGCAGCATCGAGGTGGGCAAATGGGCCGATCTGGTGATCTGGAAGCCCGCCTTCTTTGGTGTGAAACCGGCCCTCATCATGAAAGGCGGGTTCATCGCGCTGGCGGCCATGGGCGACCCGAACGCGTCGATTCCCACACCGCAGCCGGTGCACTACCGTCCCATGTTTGGCAGCTTTGGCGGTGCGCTCACGCGCAATTCGCTGACCTTTGTCTCGCAAGCGGGTTGGCAAGCGGGCATCGGTGCGCGTTATGGTCTGCAAAAAACCCTGTCGGCTGTGAAGAACATCCGCCAGGTGGGCAAGAAAGACATGATTCACAATGACTACGCGCCCCGCATGGAAGTCGATGCCCAGACCTACGCGGTGCGCGCCGACGGACAGCTGCTGGTGTGCGAGCCCGCGACCAGTCTGCCCATGACGCAACGCTACTTTTTGTTCTGATGATCATTTGCTCCAAACTCATGCCGCAAGGCCGTGGCCTGGCCCGCGTGCTGGTCCAACGCGCCAACACCATCACGCTGGATTGGGATACCCGCCAAAAAAGCCGCTTTGATGCCACGGACAGCGCAGGCCGCCAGCTGGGCATCTTCTTGCCCCGTGGCACCGTCGTGCGCGGCGGCGATGTGCTGGTGGCCGAAGACGGCTCGCTCATTCGCGTGGAAGCTGCACCGCAAGCCGTGTTGCGCATCACCGCTTGCAGCGAACACGGCTCCCCATTCGACCTGACCCGCGCCGCCTACCACCTGGGCAACCGCCATGTGCCCATCGAGTTGCAACCAGACCACCTCAAGATCGAACCCGACCATGTGCTGGCCGACATGCTGCGGGCCATGCACATGACAGTGGTGGCCGTGTCGGAGCCCTTTGAGCCAGAAAGCGGCGCTTATGGTGACCACGGTGGGCATTCTCACGGTGGGCATGGGCATGACCACAACCACAATGAAGCCCCGGTCGCGGCCAAGCGCATCGCCATCCCCATCCGTTCGGCCCTTGCGCAGCCCCATGTACACGGCCCAGGCTGCAAGCATGAGCACTGACACCGCGCCTTCGGGTTTGTTGCAACTGATCTGGCTCGCATCACCTGCGTTGCCGATCGGCGGCTTCTCGTACTCCGAAGGCCTGGAAGCGGCCATCGAGCAAGGCCTGGTGCACGACGAACTCAGCGCCACCGACTGGGTGGTGGACCAGCTGCAACTGACCCAGTCGCGCGGCGACATGGCGGTGCTGGCACAAGCCATCCCCGCTTGGCAGCAGCACGACACGGCCCGCTTGCAAACCTTGAACAACTGGATCATGGCCACCCGCGAAACCGCCGAGATGCGCCTGCAAACCGAACAGATGGGCCGTTCTCTGCTCGACTGGCTGCGCAACCTGCAGCAAGCCAGCGAAGCACAACTGAGCTGCTGCGCCCAACTGCCACCCACCTACCCGCTGGCCATGGCGCTGGCTTTGTCACTGGCGCAGGCTCCACCAGACCAAGCTTTGCAAGCCTGTGCTTTTGGCTGGGCCGAAAACATGACCCAAGCCGCCCTCAAGGCCGTGCCGCTGGGCCAAAGCGCAGGCCAACGCATGCTGGCGCGCCTGGCCCGGGAAATCCCCTTGGCTGTGCAAACCGCCATGCACCTGAGCGACGAGGACCGCCAGGCCTTCAACCCCATGCTGGCCATCCTGTCCGCCCGCCACGAAACCCAATATTCACGCATCTTCCGATCATGAACAGCACATCCTCTTCTGCACTCCACCACATCCCCAAGCGCACCAAAAAACTGCCGCCCCTGCGCGTGGGCATTGGCGGGCCTGTGGGCTCCGGCAAAACCACGCTGCTGGAGATGCTGTGCAAAAACATGCGCGAGCGCTGGGACCTGATCGCCATCACCAACGACATCTACACCAAGGAAGACCAGCGCCTGCTGACCATCAGCGGCGCGCTGCCGGCCGAGCGCATCATGGGCGTGGAAACCGGCGGCTGCCCGCACACCGCCATCCGCGAAGACGCGTCGATCAACCTCGAAGCGATTGACCGCATGCTCGAAAAATTTCCGAACGCCGACGTGGTCTTCATCGAGAGCGGCGGCGACAACCTGGCCGCCACCTTCAGCCCCGAGCTGAGCGACCTCACGATCTACGTGATCGACGTGGCTGCGGGCGAAAAGATCCCACGCAAAGGCGGCCCCGGCATCACCAAGAGCGATTTGTTCGTGATCAACAAGACCGACCTGGCCCCGCATGTGGGGGCCGACCTGCAAGTGATGCGTGACGACACTGACCGCATGCGCCCCAACCCCGAAACACGCCCCTGGGTCATGACCAACCTGAAAACCCTGGACGGACTGGCCGAGGTGGTGGCCTTCATCGAAAAGCGCGGCATGCTGGGCCAAGCTTGAAGACCTTTTAAGTCGCTACAATTCATCCCCAAGGAAGCGTGGCAGAGTGGTCGATTGCACCGGTCTTGAAAACCGGCGACTCGAAAGGGTCCGTGAGTTCGAATCTCACCGCTTCCGCCAAGACACAAGACGAAACGCCCCTCTTCAGGGGCGTTTTGCATGGGGCAAGCCCTTCAGACCTTGCCCACCAGCATGGCCTCCACCAACTCCTGCACCGCCAAAGCCTCTTGCGCAGTGGCGAGTTTGTGCGGCTGGCCACGCAACCACAAGTCCGCCTCGCTCAACTGACGCTGCAATGCACTGGTGCGCGGGTCTTCGGTGGACCAGTCCAACGCTTCGCCCCATGGGCCGCCGTCCGAGCGCCAGAGTTGATAAAACTCCCTGAATTGGTAGTTCATGCGGCTGCCGCGCACGGTGACCTCCTGCCGATCCGGTTGCCGCCCCCCGGTGGTGGCCATGACCGTGACGGGCTTGCCGTCTGCGGTGGTCAAACGGGCCAACATGTCCAGCTCACACAGATCGGGGTCTTGCGGATAGCGCGGCAAGGCCTGCTGCAAGGTCAGTGGACCGAGAAAACGCCCGGCCAAAAACAGAAAATGCGAGATCACTTCGCGGGTATAGCCACCTTCATGGCGCAGACGCAGCCAATCGGCGTCTTTTTGCCAGGCGCGGGGCCACGCCGGGTAGTTCACCACGATGTCGATGCCGAGCAGCTCACCCGTTTCACCTGCAACGATGGCGCGGTTGAGCTCCTCAAAGCCCCGCGAGGCGGCCTGGGTGAAATTGACCACGCCTGGCAAACGCGCTCGGCGCAGTTGGTCGACCAGATCGCGGCTTTGCGCGTTGTCGGTGCCCAAGGGTTTTTCCATGAAAACGCCCTGCCCGGCGGCAGCGGCCTGCAAGGCGTAGGTTTTGCGGGGTCCGGGCGGACAGGCCAGATAGACCGCATCGGCCCCGGCCATGGCCGCCTCTGCGCTTTGCGCGACAGGGACGTTCGGCGCCATTTCGAGGGTTTTGGCCACCGAAAGAGGCGACGGATCCCAGACCCCGCAAACTTCAAAAGCCCGGTGCTGCAAGGCGTTTTCGAGCATTCGGCGGCCCATGATGCCCAAGCCGATGATGGCCAGTCGATGTGTCATGCGTTTCTCCTTTTGTAACAAGCTTAACGATTCTGCGGCCAGGTCGGTTTTGGGTTTTACAAAAATTCGATAAAATCAAATTTATGGAAAAAACCAACAGTCCTTTTGTATCTGCCTACCTGCGCTTTTTGCAGTTGGCCAGAGTCATCCAGGCCCTGCCAGACGGCATGGAGATGGACGCCAACGAGAAAGCCTTGTTGCAAGCCGTGGTTTTGCGCTGGTACGAAAACCAGCCGATGACGGTGCGCGAGGCCATCGCCTTGGCTGATTTGGGATCTCCTGCCACGCTGCACAAACGCATCACCCGGCTGCGTGAAAAAGACATGCTGAGCACCTTGAACCTGGAAGGCGATCGCCGCGCCAAGTTCTTGATTCCGACACAGCGGACCTTGGATTACTTCAGTCATCTGGGGCAGTCCATGCAAGTGGCACACCAAGATTTGCCTGCATGAGCCCTTTGATCCAAAGAACCTTACAAAAAACAGCACTGACTCTGATCAGTGCTGTTTTGTTTGTGGGCTTCTTCAAATTCAATGACTGGATTTTCCATACCCTGGAGCACAGCAAGGGGGTGAACTGGGTGTTCTTGCCCGCGGGTTTCAGGGTGATTCTGGTGTTGGTGCTGGGCTTGCCCGGTGCGCTGGGCCTGATGCTGGGCAGCTGGTTCATCGATTGGGAGGTGATTGATGGCTCCAATCCCTTGCTGGGCTTGTTGAACGGGGTGGCCGGCGGATTGACCCCTTGGGTGGTGATGAAATACCTGCACAAACACCACTGGCTCAGCGAACAACTGCAAAAACTGGACCCCTTGCAATTGCTGAATTTGACGCTGATTTCTTCGGCCGCCAGCGCTGTGGCCCACCAACTGGTCTGGCTCTTGATGGATCGACCCAACATCAACGTGTGGGTGGATGTGTGGCCCATGTTTTTTGGCAACGTGACAGGCGCCTTGCTGATGCTCTACAGCTTCAAGTTCGCCCTGGACCGACTGCGCATCAAAACCTGACGCACACCGGGCCAATTGCTGGCCTCAATCGGCCTCGGCCAAAAACAGCGCCTGCAAATCGCTCAAAAAATCAAAGCCCCTGTCGGTCGGCCAGACCCGGTGCAGGTCTCGGCCAATCAGCCCTTGTTTTTCCGCCTCTTGCAAACCCTGCTGGATGCTGGTCATGGCCAGGCCCGTGCGGTCCACGTAATCGGCCAGATCAAAACCACCGCGCAAACGCAAGGCGTTGAGCATGAACTCAAAGGGCAAGTCCTGGCGTGACACCTCGGTGCTTTGGGTAACGGGCTCGCCTTTCATGGCCTGCTGCATGTAGAGCGCAGGTTCACGGTAACGCACTTGCCGAAGCACTCGGTGCGCAAAACTGAGCTTGCTGTGCGCCCCGGCGCCAATGCCCAGATAGTCCCCAAACTGCCAGTAGTTCAGGTTGTGGGCGCACTGATGGCCGGGCTTGGCATAGGCCGACACTTCGTACCGCGCCAAGCCAGCCAACGCAGTCAGCTCGGTGATGCGGTCCATCATTTCGTAGGCCAGATCGTCTTCGGGCAAAGCGGGCGGGAACTTGGCGAAGACCGTGTTGGGCTCGATGGTCAGGTGGTAGATCGAGATGTGCGGCGGCGCAAAGGCCAATGCAGTCTGGATGTCTTGCGTCAGGCCTTGCAACGTCTGGCCCGGCAAGGCGTACATCAGGTCCAGATTGAAGGTGTCAAACACCTGCGCGGCTTCGGTCACGGCGGCCAGGGCCTGGTCGCGGTCGTGCACCCGGCCCAGGGCCTTGAGGTGCGCATTGTCAAAACTCTGCACGCCAATCGACAAGCGGGTGATGCCCGCCTGGCGGAAAGCCTTGAAGCGGTCTTTCTCGAAGGTGCCGGGGTTGGCCTCCATGGTGATCTCGGCGTCTGGCGCCAGGCGCACACGGGCGCGAATGCCACCCACCAAACGGTCTATCGCTTCGGGCGAAAACAGGCTGGGTGTGCCACCGCCCAAAAACACGGTCTGGATGCTACGACCCCAGATCAGCGGCAGGCTCGCTTCCAGGTCGGCGAACAAGGCGTCGATGTAGGCGTCTTGTGTGGACGGCGCGTCGGCCCCGGCCCGGAATTCGTGCGAATTGAAGTCGCAATACGGGCACTTCTTGATGCACCAGGGCAGGTGCACATACAGCGACAGCGGCGGCAAAGCGTTCAGCTGCAACACGCCGGGCCGCATGGCGTGCACCGGGTCAAGGTGTGGACTCATGCGGCGGAACCATCCAGCCAACGCTCACGCATCAGCGCCAGCATGGCCTGTGCGGCACGGCCCCTGTGGCTGTTGGCGTTTTTGACTTCGGTGGGCAGCTCGGCAAAGGTCTTGCCAAATTCCGGCAAGAACAACACCGGATCGAAGCCAAATCCATGGCTGCCCCGGCGCTCAGGCGCGATCTGCACCACCACCCGGCCGACGGCAATCAGGGGCTCCGGGTCGTCGGCACTGCGCACGGCCACCAAGGTGCTGACCATGGCGGCGCGGCGGTTGGTGATGCCCTGCATTTGCGCCAGCAGCGCGGTGACATTGGTGTCATCGCCTTTGGGGTAGCCAAAGCGGGTGGCGTAATACGCCGTGTCCACACCCGGCTGCCCCCCAAAAGCATCCACACACAAACCCGCGTCATCGGCCAGGGCGGGCAAGCCGCTCAACTGCGCGGCATGGCGGGCTTTGGCCAAAGCGTTTTCAACGAAGGTCTTGAAGGGCTCTGCCGCTTCGGGGATGTTCAGCTCGGACTGGGGCACCAGCGTCATGCCCAGCGGCGCCAACAGGGTTTGCAGCTCGGCAAGTTTGCCCGCGTTGTTGGAAGCCAGAACGATTTTCATGAACTTGCCGCCGCTTCAGGCGCTGAAAGTGAGGGTCTTGGGCTCGTCGTGCGCCTGCTTTTGCAGCTGCACGAGTTGCGCAATGCCTTTTTCAGCCAGAGCCAGCATACGGTCCATCTCGACGCGGGTGAAGGCCACGCCTTCGGCCGTGCCCTGCACTTCCACAAAATGGCCCGCGCCGGTCATGACCACGTTCATGTCGGTGTCACAGGCCGAGTCTTCGGGGTAATCCAGGTCCAGCAAGGCGGTGCCGTTTTTCAGGCCCACCGAGATGGCAGCCACACGGTCGATGATGGGCGACTCGCTCAGTTTGCCCGTGGCCATGAGCCAGTTGACGGCGTCTTGCGCCGCCACAAAAGCGCCCGTGATGCTGGCGGTGCGCGTGCCGCCATCGGCCTGCAGCACATCGCAGTCGAGGTGAATGGTGCGCTCGCCCAGTTTTTTCAGGTCAAACACGGCCCGCAGCGAGCGGCCAATCAGGCGCTGAATCTCTTGAGTGCGGCCGCTTTGCTTGCCGCGTGCGGCTTCGCGGTCACCCCGGGTGTGGGTGGCGCGGGGCAGCATGCCATATTCGGCGGTCACCCAGCCTTCGCCGCTGCCTTTTTTGTGGCCCGGCACCTTTTCTTCGACCGAAGCGGTGCACAGCACGCGGGTCTGGCCAAACTCAATGAGCACCGAGCCTTCTGCGTGCACGGTGTAACCGCGGGTGATGCGCACAGCGCGCAAAGCGTCGCTGGCGCGACCGGTTCGGACGTAAGAGACGGTGGTGTTCATGTTGGCACTGAAAGGGGGTTGTCTGCTGAGCCCGGCCATGCGCAGGCGGGGCGGGCCCAAGAGTTTGAGATAATGCTTCGTTTCATGTTCAGCTATCAGGCTGGGCATTTGCAGCGCATCGCGGCCAGTCTTGCTTGGCGCTGTCACAAGGAACTTGATCGATGCCAGTTTACAGTATGACCGGGTACGCCAGCGTGCAGCACAGCCCGCTGGGTGCAGGCGGTGACACCCCTGCCCCCTTGGCCCCGACAGCCCGGATGGGCCTGGAAATCCGCTCGGTCAACAGCCGTTTTCTGGACCTGTCCTTTCGTCTGCCCGAAGAACTGCGCCAGCTCGAACCCGGCCTGCGCGAGCTGATCACCCGCCAGATCAAACGCGGCAAAGTGGAGGTGCGGGCCAGCCAGGATGCCGGTGACGGCGCGGCCTTGCAAGCCCCCAACCACCAGGCCCTGCAAAAAATCGCCGCCTTGCAAGGCAAGATCCAGGATTGGCTGCCCGATGCCCGCGCTTTGAGTGTGGCCGACGTGTTGCGCATGACCGCAGGCAGCTCTGGCCAGGCCGCACCCGACGAAGCCGCCTGGATGCAACTGGCTGCCCAAGCCGTGGACGCCCTGCGCGAAGCCCGCGCCCGCGAAGGCGCCCGCCTGACGGAGATGCTGCAAGGCCACATTGCCCAGCTGCGCAGCTTGGCCGATCTGGCCGTGCCGCTGGTGCCGCAGTTGGTGGAACAACAGCGCCAGCGCTTTTTGGAGCGCTGGAAAGACGCCATGGCCCTGGCCGACGGCAGCCACCTGCCCGAATCTGCGCAAGACCGGGCCCTCACCGAGGCGACCGCGTTTGCCATCCGCATCGATGTCGCCGAAGAGCTGACCCGCCTGCGCTCGCACCTGGACGAAATCAGCCGCTTGCTGGACAAGGGCGGCGACATCGGCAAGCGCCTGGACTTTTTGATCCAGGAGCTGCACCGCGAGGCCAACACCCTGGGCTCCAAATCGGCCGTGCTGGAGATGACCCGCATCTCGGTGGACATGAAGGTGCTGATTGAGCAAATGCGCGAACAAGTCCAAAACATCGAATAAAGAGCCTGAACATGGATTACCCAGGAAACCTGTTTGTCGTGGCCGCCCCCAGCGGGGCTGGCAAATCCAGTCTGGTCAAGGCCTTGATGGAGCTTGATTCGCGCGTGCAGCCCACTGTGTCGCACACCACCCGCGCCCCCCGAGGCCAGGAAAAGCACGGCCGCGAATACTTTTTCGCCTCGGCGCAGGAGTTCGATGCCATGGTGCTGGCCGACGCCTTTGTCGAGTGGGCCCATGTGCACGGCCAGCGCTACGGCACCTCCAAAAAGATGATCGAAGACCGCATGGCCCAGGGGGCCGATGTGGTGCTGGAAATCGACTACCAGGGTGCCTTGCAGATCAAGAAGATGTACGCCAACGCGGTGCTGATCTTCATCCTGCCGCCCAGCTGGGAAGAGTTGCGCTCGCGCCTGGAGCGCCGGGGCGAGGATGCGCCCGAGATCATCGAGCTGCGCCTGCAGAATGCGGCGGTGGAGATGGCACAAGCCAAAGAATTCGACTTCGTTATAATCAATGAAGTATTTGACCGTGCCCTGTTTGACCTCAAAGCGGTTGTTCACGCCCAGCGGCTCAAATACCACGTCCAGCGCCGTGCCCGGCCTGACACCTTTCAAGCCCTCAAGATGGCTTGAACCCCGTACAGACATTTTCAAGGAACACACATGGCCCGCATCACTGTTGAAGATTGCCTGGAACAGATCCCCAACCGCTTTCAGCTGGTTTTGGCCGCCACTTACCGCGCCCGCATGCTGAGCCAGGGCCACACGCCCCGCATCGAAAGCAAAAACAAGCCCGGCGTGACCGCCTTGCGCGAAATCGCTGCTGGCAAGGTCGGCATCGAAATGCTCAAGCGCGTGGCCTGAAGCACGCCCCATCCGGCCGTGGCCGGATCCCATCAAGCCCCAGTCATGGGGCTTTTTTGTGCCCGCCAGAAACACCCGCCAACGCTTGCGTTACATTGACGTCATGAGCACCGCCATGCCCCCGTCCACCCCAGCAGGTCACAGCCGCCACAAGGCCGTGCCGCCTGCTGCGGCCAACGCGGCAGCAGCCAGCTTTGCAGTGCTGGAGGCCCAACTCGGTTACCTGAGCGAAGCCGAAACCGACATGGTGCGCAAAGCCTACAAATTTGCCGACGAAGCCCATTTGGGCCAGATGCGCAAAAGTGGCGAGCCCTACATCACCCACCCGATCGCGGTGGCCGGCTTGTGCACCGAATGGAAGCTGGACGCCCAGGCATTGGCAGCAGCCCTGTTGCACGATGCGATGGAAGACTGCGGCGTCACCAAGATCGAGTTGATCGACCGCTTCGGCTCCCAGGTGGCCGAACTGGTGGACGGCCTGACCAAGCTGGACAAGCTGGAGTTCAACACCCGCGAAGAAAATCAGGCCGAGTCGTTTCGCAAGATGCTGCTGGCCATGGCCCGCGATGTGCGCGTCATCCTCATCAAGCTGGCCGACCGCACCCACAACATGCGCACCATGGGCGACATGCCGCGCAGCAAGTGGGGCCGCATCGCCTCGGAAACCCTCGAAATTTATGCCCCGATTGCGCACCGCCTGGGCCTGAACCAGATCTACCGCGAACTGCAAGACCTGGCCTTCAAGCACCTGCTGCCCTGGCGCTATGCGGTTTTGACCAAGGCGGTCTCGCGCGCACGCAACCGCCGCCGCGATTTGATTCAAAAGGTGCAGGCCGATGTCGAAGCCGTTTTTGCACAGGCCAAGATGGATGTGCGCATCAGTGGCCGCGAAAAAACCCTCTACTCCATCTACAAGAAGATGGATGAAAAGCACCTGAGCTTTGCCCAGGTGACCGACATTTACGGCTTCCGGGTCATCGTGCCTTCGGTGATTGACTGCTACACGGCCCTGGGCTGGTTGCACCAGATCTACAAGCCCGTGCCCGGCAAGTTCAAGGACCACATCGCCATTGCCAAGGTCAACGGCTACCAGTCGCTGCACACCACCTTGGTGGGGCCATCGGGGGTCAACGTCGAGTTTCAGATGCGCACCGAGGCCATGCACCTGGTGGCCGAATCGGGCGTGGCCGCGCACTGGCTTTACAAAGAACACGAATCGGCCAGCGCCCAATCGGAGCGCCTGGGCACGCAGTGGCTGCAATCGCTTTTGGACATCCAGACCGAAACACGCGACGCGGCCGAATTCTGGGACCACGTCAAAGTCGACCTGTTCCCGGATGCCGTCTATGTGTTCACCCCCAAGAGCCAGATCATGGCTTTGCCACGCGGTGCCACGGTGGTGGACTTTGCTTATGCCATCCACAGCCGGGTGGGCGACCACGCCATGGCCGCTCGCATCAACGGCGACCAGGTACCCCTGCGCACCGAGCTCAAAAACGGTGATGTGGTCGAAGTCATCACCGCGCCCGTGTCGGCCCCCAACCCAGCCTGGCTCGGCTTTGTGCGCACCGGGCGCGCCCGCTCCAAGATCCGCCACCACCTCAAGACCATGGCGCAAACCGAATCGGTCGAGCTGGGCGAAAAACTGCTGTCCCAAGCCTTGCGTGCCGAAGGCATCGACAAGCTCCCTTCTGACGAGGAGAACGATCAGATCATTTGGGACAAATTGCTGCGCTTCACGGGCAACCGCAACCGCGCAGATTTGCTGATGGACATTGGCCTGGGCAAACGCATCGCCAGCATTGTGGCCAAACGCCTGACCGCTTTGCTGTCCGAGCGGGGCCAAAAACCCGATGCACTGCTGATGACGCGGGAACGATTCACGGCGCACGAATCCATCTCGCAAGGGGCCATCACCCTGGACGGCAGCGAAAACGCGTCGGTGGTCTATTCACGCTGCTGCCGCCCACTGCCCGGTGACGACATCGTGGGCTACCTGGGCCGTGGTGAAGGCCTGGCTGTGCACACCCGCGACTGCGCCACCGCGCGCAAGCTGGAACACAAGGACAGCGAGCGCTTCATTGGTGTGGAGTGGTCGGACGAATTGAGCCGCAGCTTCGAGACCGCCATCAACGTCAGCGTGGTCAACGGCAAGGGGGTGCTGGCCCGCGTGGCGGGTGCACTGGCCGTCGCCGAGACCGACATCGTTCACGTGGACATGGGCAGCGATTCACCGCAAGACATGGCCGAGTTGAAATTTGTCATTGCGGTGCGGGATGTGGCGCATCTGGAGCAAGTGCTGCGTCACCTCAAGCGCACCCCCTCGGTGGTCCGGGCTGAGCGCCAGACCCACAAAGGCAACGCCCCCGCCTGAAAAGCCTAGCCTGCCAGCCCAGATCCCGCAGGGGCCGGATAGCGAACCTGCAACACCTCGATGTCCAGCACGCCTGCAGGCGTGACCAACTTGAGTTCATCGCCCTCGCGTGATTTGAGCAAGGTGCGGGCAATCGGCGAGACCCAACTGACCTGGCCTTGCAAGCTGTCGGCTTCGTCGATGCCCAAAATGGTGACCGTACGCTCGGTGCCCGAGGCCTCGGCGTAGGTGACCGTGGCCCCAAAGAACACCTGATCGCTGCCATGGTGCACGGCCGGGTCCACCACTTCGGCGATTTCGAGCCGCTTGGTCAGGAAACGGATGCGGCGGTCGATCTCGCGCAAACGCTTTTTGCCGTAGAGGTAATCGCCGTTTTCTGAGCGGTCCCCGTTGCTCGCGGCCCAATGCACGATCTCGACCACCTTGGGCCGCTCGTCATCGATCAGGGTGAACAGCTCGGCGCGCAGTCGGGCGTAGCCACCTGGCGTCATGTAATTGCGTGCACCTGAAGGCAAAGCCGGCAAACCCAGCTCGTCGTCATCGTCGCCGTCGGTCTCTTTGGTGAAGGCTTTGCTCATGTCCTGATGTTCAAGGGCAAAAATAGAAAAAGCCCACAACTCGCGTTGTGGGCTTTCTAATTTTTGGTGCGGCTGGCAGGAATCGAACCCACGACCCCTTGGTTCGTAGCCAAGTACTCTATCCAGCTGAGCTACAGCCGCATCATGCATCGAATTATAGCAAGCTTTTCAGGGCAGTTTTGGGCGGCCCCTCAATTTATTGCCAGGACACGGCCGACATGTCGTTGGCAAAAATCGGCGAGCTCGACCACAGGCCTTTGAGGCCTTTGCGGTACACCGCGGTGTTGGTGGCGTTGAACAGGAACACGTTGACCGCGTCCTTGGCGATCATGCGCTGCATGTCGCCAAACAGCTGCGTGCGCTCTTTGGCCGCCGTGGTGGCCGCGTGTTTGGCCGCCAAGTCGCGGAAAGCCTTGCTGTCGTAACCCCAGTAGTACTGCGGGTTGGCGTAGTTCATGTAGTCCAGTGGTTCAACGTGGTTGATGACCGTCAGGTCAAAGTTGCCCTTGAACGTGCCGCCCAGCCACTGCGCCCATTCCACGTTTTCGATTTTGGCCACGATGCCCACCTTGGCCAGCTGCGCAGCCAGGATCTCCCCCCCCTTGCGGGCGTAAGGCGGCGGAGGCAAGGTCAGGGTCACGTTCAGCGGGGTTTGCACCCCGGCTTCCTTGAGCAGGGCCTTGGCTTTTTCGGGGTCGTAGGCATAGGTGTTGCTCAACTCGACATAGCCCGCATCGGTGGGCGCCATGTGGCTGCCGATGGGTTTGGCCAGCCCTTCAAACACGCCATCGATGAAGGCTTTCTTGTCGACCGCGTGCGACAAGGCGCGGCGCACGCGCACATCGTCAAACGGCTTCTTGCGGTTGTTGATGGTCATGATGCCTTTGCCGGCCGTGCTGCCCATTTCAACCACAAAGCGTTTGTCTTTCTGAAACTGTGCCAAGCTTTGCGGCGACTGGAAACGCGGCATGCCGTCGATGTCGCCCGCCAGCAAGGCGGCCACCTGGGCAGCCGAATCGTTGATGAAACGGAAAGTGACTTTCTTCACTTTGACAGAAGCGGCATCGCGAAAGCCATCCCATTTGGACAAAGTCACCGCAGAGCCTTTGGCCCAGCTGTCGAGTTTGTAGGGGCCTGTGCCCACGGGCTTGGTGGCGGCGTTGGCGGCGCTGTCCGGGTGCAAGATCACGGCGGTGTTCTCACCCATGCGGAACAGGAAGTTGCCGTCCGGGTTGTTCAGCACCAGCACCACGGTGTGTGCATCGGGTGTGGAGATGTGGCTGATGTTGTTGAACACCGCGCCTTTGGCTTTGTTGGTGCTCTTGGCGTCTTTGGCCCGCTCGAAGCTGAACTTGACAGCGGCAGAGTCGAATGGCGCACCATCAGAAAACTTCACGCCCTTGCGCAGCTTGAAGGTGTAGGCCTTGCCGTCGGCATCCATTTTCCAGCTCTCGGCCAGCAAGGGGCTGATGCTGCCATCCACATTGATTTTGGTCAGGCCCTCGAGGATGTTGTAGTGCACCACCTCGCCGATGGCCGCCGCCGGGGCCATGGTCGGGTCGAGGCTGGTGGGCTCCAGGATCATGCCCAGCGTGACGGTGTCCTTGCGCGACTGGGCTTGCGCCTGCAAAGGGGCAGCCACCCCACTGGCGACCAACACGGCGACCGAGCTCAAAGCGAGGGTGCGGCGGGTCAGAGAAAAGACGTTTTTCATGGGGTCTCCTGCGTCAAAAAAGAAGGGGGCTGGCCCGGAATGGCGGCCAATAACTTGCGAGTGTAAGGGTGCTCGGCCTGCTGAAAAATTTGGCTTGCGGGGCCTTGTTCCACCACACGGCCTGACTGCAAGACCAGCACATCGTCGCACATCAAATTCACCACCGCCAGATCGTGGCTGACGAACAGATAACTCAGGCCGTAGCGGTCTTGCAGGTCCATCATCAGGTTCAGCACCTGGGCCTGCACCGACACATCGAGCGCACTGACCGGCTCATCGGCCACGATCAATGCAGGGCGCGTGATCAGGGCGCGGGCAATGGCAATGCGCTGGCGTTGCCCACCGGAAAATTCATGCGGGTATTTGTCGAGGTCTGCGTTTCTGAGGCCTACCTCGCTCAAAGCCTGGGCAGCACGGTCGCGCAGCTCCGTTCGGCCATCCGCAGGTTCGACCAAGGTCTTGATCGGCTCGGTCACGATGGCCAGCACTTTTTGGCGCGGGTCCAGCGAGCCATACGGGTCCTGAAACACCATCTGAAAACCACTGCGCAACTGACGCAGCGCCTGCCCGTGGGTCTGGTGCACGTCCACCCCTTTGAACACCACCTGCCCCTCGGTGGGCGTGTCCAGCGCCATGACCAAGCGCGCCAACGTGGACTTGCCCGAACCCGATTCGCCCACCACCCCCAAGCTTTTGCCCGGCTGCAGCGTGAAGCTCACGTCAGACAAAGCCTGCAAAGCGCCTGCGGGTTGAAACAAACCCGTGCGGGGCAAGGCAAAGCGCCGTCCCAAGTGCTTCACCTGCAGCAGAGGCGCTGATATGGACATCGCGTTCATGACAGCCTCCAGCGCGGGCAACTGACCACATGGGGCTCATCACCAGTCGTTTCGCGGTCGATGCTTTCAGCCTGCGGAGGTGTCTGGCGGCAATCCTCCACCGCCAAGCTGCAGCGGTCGGCAAACGCACAACCTGCCGGAAAATCCATCAGCTCGGGCACGCTGCCGGGGATGGTGGTGAGGCGCGTGCCGCGGGCCAAGCCCAGACGCGGCCGCGCCGCAAATAAGCCCCGCGTGTAGGGGTGCGCCCGGTGCGCAAACAGCTCGGGCGTGGCCGCGCTCTCGACCACCGCGCCACCGTACATCACCATCACACGGTCCACCTGGTCCTGCATCAGGCCCAGGTCGTGGCTGATCAAAAGCAAGCCCATGCCATCTTCACGCACCAGTTGCTGGATGAGCCGCAACACCTCTTTTTGCACCGTCACATCCAGCGCGGTGGTGGGCTCGTCGGCGATCAGCAGGTCGGGACTGCAGGCCAGCGCGATCGAGATCATCACGCGCTGGCGTTGCCCACCGGACAACTCGTGCGGATAGGCATCCAGCCGCTCACGCGCCCGAGGCAACTGCACGCGTTCGAGCAGTTGCAGGGCGCGGGCTTTGGCGTCGCTGGCGCTCATGTGCTGGTGCAGGCGCAAGGGCTCGGCGATCTGCTTCCAGATCGGATGCAAGGGGTTGAGCGCCGTCATCGGCTCCTGGAAGATCATGGCCATGCGGGCACCGCGCAGCTGGCACATCTGCGGCTCGGGCAGGCCCACCAACTCCTGCTCCTTGAACACGATGGAACCGCTCACACGGGCGCGTTCGGGCAACAAGCCCATCAGGGCCAATGCGGTGAGCGATTTGCCACTGCCACTCTCGCCAATCAGGCCTACCGTCTGGCCCCGCTCCATGCGCCAGGACACGCCACGCAGGGCCTGCGCCCAGCCCCGGGCCGTGGGCAGGCTCACGCGCAAATCATCGACTTGCAGCAACGGCTTGGCGCTTGATAGATCGTTCATGCTCACCTTTGCCGCGCCAGCCGGGGGTCGAGCACGTCGCGCAAACCATCGCCGAGCAAATTCAGACCCAGTACAGCCAGCGCAATCGCCGCGCCCGGGTACACCGCCAGCATGGGGGCTTGAAACATCTGCGACTGCGCCTCGTTGAGCATGCGGCCCCAGCTGGGTTGCGGCGGCTGCGTGCCCAAACCCAAATAAGACAAAGCCGCCTCGGCCAGGATGGCGATGGCGAACTGGATGGTGGCCTGCACGATCAGCACGCTCGCGATGTTGGGCAGCACATGGGTGAGTGTGATGGCCAACGGGCCCTGGCCTGCGGCGCGGGCCGCTGCGGTGAAATCGCGCGCCCAGACCGCGTTGGCCGCGCCGCGCGAAATGCGGGCAAACACCGGAATGTTGAAAATGCCAATGGCCACGATACTCACCACCAGGCCCGGCCCATAGATCGCGGTCAGCATGATGGCCGACAACAAAGCCGGAAAGGCGAAGGTGAAGTCCGAGGCCCGCATGATGAGCTCCTCCACCCAGCCGCGCCGCGCCGAGGCCAGCAAGCCCAAAGGCACGCCCACACCCAAGCCAATGCCCACTGCAATAAAGCCGACCAGCAAGGAATTTTGACTGCCCACCAGGAGCAAAGAACCGATGTCGCGCCCCAGGCTGTCGGTGCCCAGCCAATGCGCCGCGCTGGGCGAGGCCAATTTATTGGGGATGTCGATGTCCCCCACCGGGTAAGGCGACCAAAACAAGGACAGCACCGCGCACAGCACCATCAGCAGCACCAAGGCCCCGCCTGCCACAAAACTCGGGTGGCGCAAGGCGCGTCGCCAAAATGTGTTGTTATCCCGCATGGCCCGCCTTCAATCGCGGATCGATCCACGCATACAGCACGTCAATGCAAAAGTTGATGAGGATGACCAACGCCGCCAACAACATGACCACGTCGCGCACCACGATCAGGTCGCGGTTGGCAATGGCCTGAAAAATCAGCCGCCCAATGCCCGGCAGCACAAACACGTTTTCAATCACGATGGCGCTGGTGATCAGGTTGCCAAACTGCAAGCCCATCACGGTGAGCACCGGGATCATGGCGTTGCGCAGCACATGGCCCCACAGCACTTGACGGCGTGACAGACCCTTGGCCCGGGCGGTGCGCACAAAATCCTCGCGCAAGGTGTCGAGCACGGCCGAGCGGGTCACCCGCGTCAGAATCGCCGTTTGCACCGCCGCCAGCGCCATGGCGGGCAAGAGCAAGGCCTTGATGCCCTCCATCACCCCGCCACCATCGTCTTCGAACCACCCCGGAAAACCGCCCGCGCTCACCCACTCCAGGTGCACCGCAAACAGCAAAATCAAAAGAATGGCCAGCCAGAAATTGGGCAAGGCCAGGCCCAGCTGGCTGAGCGTCATCACGCCCACATCGCCCGCCTTGTTTTGCTGAGAGGCAGCGTAAATGCCCAGCGCCAGCGCCAGGGCCACCGTGAGACCCATGGCCATCACGGCCAGCGGCAGTGTCACCTGCATGCGCTCGGCCATCAGTTGGGCCGTGGGAGTGTCGTAAGAAATGCTCAGACCCGTCTGCCCCTGCAACATGCCGCCCATCCAGCTCAGGTAGCGGGAGGCCGCAGGTTGGTCCAGGCCCAATTTTTCTTCCATCGCCGCAATCGACTCGGGCGTGGCCGTTTCGCCCAAGATCACCTGCGCGGCATTGCCCGGCAGCAACTCCAGCACCGCAAACACCACCACCGAAGTGGCCAGCAGGGTCAGCACAAAGCTCAGCAGCCGTCTCAAAAAGAACAGGGGCACGCGCTATCCTTAGGGTCTGTGAGCAACGATGAAAAGACTTGAGATGGCATCGCAAACGATTGTAAACAGCGCCCAAAACGCCCTTGTGGGCTCCATCGTGGATGTCCCCGGCCTGCAGGTCGGTCACTTCACACTGAACGAGCGCCTGACCGGCTGCTCGGTGGTCTTGGCCCCCCAAGGCGCCGTGGGCGCGGTGGATGTGCGCGGCGCCGCCCCGGGCACCCGCGAGACCGATTTGCTGGACCCGGCCAATCTGGTCGACAAAGTGCATGCCGTGGTTCTCAGCGGCGGCAGCGCTTTCGGGCTGGACGCCGCCACGGGCGTGGTGCGCTGGCTCGATGAGCAGGGCATCGGTTTTGAAACCGGCTACGGCCGCGTGCCCATCGTGCCTGCGGCCGTGTTGTTCGATTTGCCCGTGGTGCGCCCGGGTGACGACCCCAAGGCCCGACCCGGCGCAGAAGCAGGCTATGCCGCCTGCCAGGCGGCGTCCACAGCCACACCCGCCGCAGGCAATGTGGGCGCAGGCGCAGGCGCCTGCGTGGGCAAACTGTTTGGCCTGGACCGCTGCATGAAAGGCGGCATCGGCAACGCCAGCGTGCGGGTGGGGCCCTGGGTGGTCGGCGCCTTGGTCGCCTGCAACGCGGTGGGCGATGTGATCGACCCGGCCACAGGCCAGGTGCTGGCGGGTGCCCGCACGGCCGATGGACACAACTTGCTGGACACCCAACGCGCCTTGCTGGCGGGTGAACGCGGCAGCCGCCCCCTGACCGGCACCAACACCACCATTGGCGTGGTCGCCACCAACGCCACCCTCACCAAAGCCCAGGCCAAGCGCCTGGCCATGAGCGCCCACGACGGCCTGGCCCGCAGCATCCGCCCGGCCCACACCACCCTGGACGGCGACACCCTGTTTGCCATGGCCACCGGCACCGAAGCAGGCCCGGTGGATCTGATGCTGCTCACCGTGATGGCGGCCGAGGCCACAGCACTGGCGACGGTGGATGCAATTAGGCAGGCGCGGGGAATTGCCACAAGCTGGGGCAATGTGCCTGCGGCCTTCGACTGGGCCAATTGAGCCCAGAAACAAAAAAGCCCGCTGGGTGATGAGCGGGCCTGGTTGTTGGTGTGAATGGTAGGGCGTGAGGGACTTGAACCCGCGACCAAAGGATTATGAGTCCTCTGCTCTAACCAACTGAGCTAACGCCCCAACCGAAGCGGTGATTGTAGTGGGCCGCAGGGGCTTATTTGGACTGGCTCAGCGCATTGCTGACCAGGCGCGAGGTGATGTTGACGATCTGGATCATGCGGTCGTAAGGCATGCGGGTCGGGCCAATCACACCCAAAGTCCCGACGATCTGACCATCCACTTCGTAGGGCGAGCTGACCACCGACAGCTCCTGCATGGGCACGATCTGGCTTTCGCCGCCGATGTAAATGCGCACGCCTTCGGCCTGGCTGGACACGTCCAGCAAGCGCATGAGTTGCGTTTTTTGCTCGAACAGCTCAAACGCCCGGCGCAAATGGCCCATGTCACTGGAAAAGTCGCTCACCGACAGCAAATTGCGCTCACCGGCAATCACCACCTCGTTCTGGTCTTCGGCCAGGGCTTCGGTGCTGACCTGCACGGCCGCTTGCATGAGGGTGGCAATTTCGCTTTGCAGGCTCACCAGCTCTTGCTGCACCCGGCTGCGCACCTGCTCGATGGCCATGCCCGCGTAATGGGTGTTGAGGAAATTGGACGTTTCGACCAGCTGGCTTTGCGAGTAATCGGTCTCGGTGAACAGGATGCGGTTTTGCACATCGCCTTCAGGCGAGACGATGATGACGAGCAAGCGCCGCTCGGACAAACGCAGAAATTCGATATGCCGGAACACCGAGGCCCGGCGCGGCGTCATGACGACGCCCACAAAATGCGACAGGTTGGACAGCAGGTTGGCGGCGTTGGCGATCACCTTTTGCGGCTGGTCGGGCGTGAGCGCCGGGGTTTCCAGGCCATCGCGCTGCACCGTGAGCATGGTGTCCACAAACAGGCGGTAGCCCCGGCTGGTGGGGATGCGCCCGGCCGAGGTGTGGGGGCTGGCAATCAGGCCCAGCTCCTCCAAGTCGGACATCACGTTGCGGATGGTCGCGGGTGACAGGTCCAGGCCCGAGGCTTTGGAGAGCGTGCGCGAGCCCACGGGTTGGCCGTCGGCGATGTAGCGTTCCACCAGCGCTTTGAGCAATAACTTGGCACGATCGTCTAGCATCCGGCCATTTTAATGATGTAATTTGCAAATGAGATCCAAGTTCCGTCACGTTGCGCTCTTTGGCAAGTACCACACCACCGCCCACGGCGGGGCACTGGAGAGTTCACGCCGCGCTTTGGACGACGTGGCCCAGTTCCTGACGCGGCAAGGCTGCGACGTGGTGCTGGACAAGGAAACCGCCTCGCACACCGGGCTGTCGACCTACCCGGTGCTGGAGATGACCGAGATTGGCACCCAGTGCGACCTGGGCCTGGTGATCGGGGGCGACGGCACCATGCTGGGCATTGGGCGCCAGATGGCCCGCTACGGCCTGCCCTTGATGGGCATCAACCAGGGTCGGCTGGGCTTCATCACCGACATTCCCTTGCAAAGCTACCAGGATGTGCTGCAGCCCATGCTGCAAGGCCACTACCAGGCCGAAGACCGCAGCTTGCTGCAGGCCCACGTCATGCGCGACCAGCGCAGCGTGTTCAGCGCCCTGGCGATGAACGATGTGGTGGTCAACCGGGGCGGCACCTCGGGCATGGTCGAGCTGCGCGTTGAGGTCGATGGCCACTTTGTGTCCAACCAACGCGCCGACGGCCTGATCATCGCCACGCCCACGGGCTCCACCGCTTATTCCCTGTCGGTCGGCGGGCCTTTGATGCACCCGGGCATTGGCGGCTGGGTCATGGCGCCCATTGCGCCGCACACCTTGTCCAACCGGCCCATCGTGCTGCCCGAGTCCAGCGAGGTCAGCATCGAGATCGTGGCCGGGCGCTACGTCAGCGCCAACTTTGACATGCAGTCGCTGGCCGACCTGATTTTGGGGGACCGGATCGTGGTCAAGCGCTCGGAGCACACGGTGCGGTTTTTGCACCCTGCGGGCTGGAATTACTTCGACACTTTGCGCAAAAAAATGCACTGGAATGAGGGCGCTTGAGCCGTGGCACTGACGCACATCACCCTGCGCGATTTCGTGATCGTGCACGAACTGGAGCTGGACCTGAGCACGGGCTTCAGCGTGTTGACGGGCGAAACCGGCGCGGGCAAATCGATTTTGATCGATGCCTTGCAGCTGGCCTTGGGCGCGCGTGCCGACTCGGGTGTGGTGCGCGAAGGCGCCAGCCGCTGCGAGGTTTGCGCAGAATTCGAGCCCACCTCTGCCATTGCGGCCTGGCTCGAAGAAGCCGGTTTTGAAGCCAGCGCCGACTTGCTGCTGCGCCGCACGGTGGACACTGCGGGCAAGAGCCGCGCCTGGATCAATGGCAGCCCCGCCACTGCCACTCAACTGCGCGAGCTGGGCGAACAACTGCTGGACATCCATGGCCAGCATGCCTGGCAAAGCCTGACCCGGCCTGACGCGGTGCGCGGCCTGCTTGACGCCTACGCGGGCATCGACACCCGCCCCCTCAAAACCGCTTGGCACAGCTGGCGGCAAGCCCAGCAAACCCTGACCGACGCGCAGCAAGCGCAAAGCACCTTGGCCAACGAACGCGAACGCCTGGCCTGGCAAATCGGCGAGCTGGAAAAGCTCAACCCGCAGGTGGACGAATGGCAAGAGCTGAGCACCCAGCACAGCCGCCTGGCCAACGCGCAAGCCCTGATCGACGGGGCCAACCAAAGCACGCTGCTGCTTGAAGGCGGAGACAACGAGAGCGATGGCGGCGCGCTGCGCCAGCTGTCCCGTGCCATCCAGACCCTGCAGTCTCTGGGGCAATTTGAGCCCGAATTCAACGCCCTGGCCGAGGTGCTGGCCTCTGCCCAGGCCCAGGCCGAAGACGTGGCCCACAGCCTGCACACTTATTTGCGCAAGACCGATCTGGACCCGGCCCAACTGGCGCAACTGGACGAGCGCATGGGCCTGTGGTTGTCGCTGGCCCGGCGTTACAAAAAAACCCCTGACGAGCTGCCCTTGTCGCTGCAGGCTTGGCGCAAAGAGCTGGACCAGCTCGATGCTGCTGCCGACCTGGACGCTTTGCAAAAAGCCGAACAAGCTGCCCACAAAGCCTGTCTGCAAGCAGCCAAAGCCGTCTCTCAGCAACGCCAAAAGGCAGCCAAACCCTTGGCTCAAGCCGTCAGCAGCGCCATGCAGCAGCTGGGCATGCAAGGCGGCCGCTTTGAGGTGCAGCTCCAAACCCTGGACGAGCCCGCACAACATGGCCTCGAAGAAGTGAGCTTTCTGGTGGCCGGGCACGAAGGCAGCACGCCCCGGCCCGTGGGCAAAGTGGCCTCGGGCGGTGAGCTCTCGCGCATTGCGCTGGCCATCGCGGTCACCACCAGCGAACTGGGCGAAGCCGGTACCTTGATCTTTGACGAGGTGGATTCGGGTGTCGGCGGCGCTGTGGCCGAAACCGTGGGGCGCCTGATGAAACAACTGGGCCAACACCGCCAGGTGCTGGCCGTGACCCACCTGCCCCAGGTGGCCGCCTGCGCTGACCACCACCTGCTGGTGAGCAAGGCCGCAGCCCAAGGCCAGGTCAGCAGCCAGGTGCGCCCCGTGAGCGGCGAAGAGCGCGTGATCGAAATCGCCCGCATGCTGGGCGGCGAGAAGTTGTCTGCCACCACCCTGGCCCACGCCCGCGAAATGCTGGGCACTCCTTCCAAACCCGTTGGCCGCAAAGCCGCCCAAAGCTGAGCATGGACATCATCCTGATCACCGGCATGTCCGGCTCCGGCAAATCGGTGGCGCTGCACGCGCTCGAAGACGCGGGCTATTACTGCGTGGACAACCTGCCGCCCGAGTTGTTGATCCCCTTCGTCAAACTCGAAGAACAGCAAAAAGAGCAACGGCTGGCGATTGCGATCGACGTGCGCAGCGCCAATTCGCTGCACCTGATGCCCGAACAAATGGCCTTGCTGCGCGACATGGGCATGACGGTGAAGTCGGTTTTTCTGGACGCCACCAGCGACACCTTGCAGCGGCGTTACTCCGAAACACGGCGCAAACACCCTTTGTCGGGCGGCAGCAAGCCGCAAAGCGACAAGGCGCTGCTGGAGACCATCCAGTTCGAGCGCGAACTGCTGTCCGAGTTGCGTGAGCGAGCGCATGTCATCGACACCAGCTTGCTGCGCTCGGCCCAGCTGCAAACCTACATCAAGACCCTGGTCAGCGCCCCTTCAGCGCAACTGACACTGGTGTTTGAGTCGTTTGGCTTCAAGCGTGGCATCCCCACCGACGCCGATTATGTGTTTGACGTGCGCATGCTGCCCAACCCGCATTACGAAAGCGCCCTGCGCCCTTTGACAGGTCGTGACGAACCCGTTCAGGACTACTTGCGCCAGTCCGAAGAGTTCGTGCAAATGCAGCTGCAGATCGAAGGGTTTTTGAAGCACTGGATACCCGCCATCGAGCGCGACCACCGCAGCTACGTTACCGTGGCCATCGGCTGCACCGGGGGCCAGCACCGCTCGGTGTTCATGGTCGAGCAACTGGCCCAAAATTTCGGCACACGCTGGCTCACCCTGAAACGGCACCGGGAGCTGGACGCGGTCTGACCCACCCTGTCATCCCGCACTTGATGCGGGATCCATCTTTTTCACGCTGCTAACAAAGCCCGAATCGGCGCTGGCAAGCCCATCGCAGGCCAGGCATCGGCGTCCACCCACTGCCCATCACAAGTCGGAGCGGACTTGCCGGACCCGAGCATGCGCACCGGGTGCAGGTGCAAATCGCGGTGTGTCAGCACATGCTTCCAGGGTGCGATGTACTGCGGGTCTCCACCCTTGGCCCAAGCGGCCAGCAAATCCGCCTCGGACTCAAACACGGGCAAGCTGAACAAACCCGCCCAGATGCCCGTGTCTGGCCGCTTTTGCAGCCACACCTGGCCTTGCGCATTGACCGCCCACAACAGCCACAAGGTGGCGCTGCTGCGCTTGAGCTTGCGGGTTTTGACGGGGTAGGCCAGCGGCTCGCGCTGCGCTTGGGCCTGGCACACGGTGCTGACGGGGCAGGCCTCGCATTGCGCCTTGCGCGGCAAACAGACCGTAGCCCCCAAGTCCATCAAGGCCTGGGTGTAGCGGGGCATGTCAGCCGCTTGCGCTGGCAACAGGTCTTGCGCCAGCGCCCACAGCGCTTTTTCGTTTTTGGCCACCGCCAAGTCCGCGCCGTAGCCCAGCACCCGGGTCAGCACGCGCTTGACGTTGCCGTCCAGAATGGCGGCGCGCTCGCCAAAGCAAAACGCCGCGATGGCTGCTGCCGTCGATCGGCCAATGCCGGGCAGGGTTTGCAGGTCTTCGGCGCGGCGCGGAAAAGCCCCGCCAAACCGCCCCATCACCTCCTGGGCGCATTGGTGCAGGTTGCGGGCGCGGCTGTAATAGCCCAGGCCGCTCCACAGCGCCAGAACATCGTCTTGCGGCGCAGCAGCCAAAGCCGCCACGTCCGGGAAACGCCCCAAAAACCGGGGAAAGTAGTCCAGCACCGTGCTCACCTGCGTTTGCTGCAGCATGATCTCGGACAGCCAGACACGGTAAGGGTCCTGGGTGTTTTGCCAAGGCAGGCTTTGGCGGCCGTGCAGGCGCTGCCAGTCCACCATGCGGCGGGCAAAACCTTCGGGCAAAGTCATCACGATTTCTGGCATGTCGGGCAATAAAAAGTGGTGCGCTGGCCCTGCAGCATGGACCGGATGGGTGTGGCGCACACCCGGCAAGGCTCGCCCGCACGGCCATACACCGCCGCTTCCAGCTGGAAATACCCGGTGCGGCCTTCGGCGTTCACAAAGTCCTTGAGCGAGCTGCCGCCCTGCTCCACCGCACGGGTCAACACCTGCACGATGGCCGCGTGCAGCCGGGCCACACGCGGTTTGGACAAACGCGAGGCCTTGGTGGTGGGGCGTATGCCTGACATGAACAAGGCTTCAGACGCATAAATGTTGCCCACGCCCACCACCTCGTCGCCCGCCAGCAAGACCTGCTTGATGGCCGACTGGCGTTTTTTGAGGGCTTGGGCAAAAGCCGTCACATCGAACTGGGCGCTCAAAGGCTCCACACCCAAACGCCCCAGCAGTTTTTGCGCCTGGGGGGAATCTTCACCCGGGGCCCAAACCACCGCCCCGAATCGGCGCGGATCATGCAGCCGCAGCACCCCCCGGTCGGTCACCAGGTCCATGTGGTCGTGCGGGCCGGCTTCGGGCTGGGTGGGGGCAAAGTTCAAGCTGCCCGACATGCCCAAATGCACCAGCAGCATGCCTTGGTCCAAATCGAGCAGCAGGTATTTGCCACGCCTGCGCACGCCCCAGATTTGCCGCCCCACCAAACTGGCGGCGGGCACACCCAGCGGCCAGCGCAGAGGCTTGCCCAAGTGCATGGCCAAGATGTGGGCCGAGGCGATGCGGTCGGCAAAACTGCGGCGGGTGACTTCAACTTCCGGGAGTTCGGGCATGCAAGGGTCCGGCGCCCGCAATGGCCATTGGCCTGCAGCGCCCTGGTTAAAAAGGTGGCTGGATTATGATGGTCGGCATGAAATTCTGGTTTCGACTTGCCCTCTTGTCCTCGTGCGTCGTCGGTGCTTGGGCGCAGTCTGTCGCCCCCAAAGCCGAAACGGCACCCCGACAATCGGCGCTGGACGCGGCCCTGTTCTACCAAATCCTGCTGGGCGAACTCAACACCCGCATGGGCTCGCCGGGCAGCGGTTTTTCCATCATGCTCGACGCGGCACGCAAAACCCGCGACCCGGCGCTGTTCCAGCGCGCGGTCGACATGGCCCTGCAAGCCCGCTCTGGCGAGGCCGCACTGCAAGCGGCGCAAACCTGGAAAAGGGAAATCCCCTCCGCCATCGAGGCCAGTCGCTACGTGCTCCAGATTTTGCTGGCCCTGAACCGGGTGGAAGAAGCGGGCAAAGCCCTGGCGGTCTCCATCAACGAGCTGCCCTTGGACGAGCAGCCCGGCGCCATTGCTTCCGTGCCGCGTTTGTTCAGCGTGGTGCAAGACAAGCCCCTGGCGGCCGATGTGGTGGAAAAAGCCCTGGCCCAGGCCTTCACCCAAAAAACCACCGCCGCGACAGCCTGGACCACCGTGGGCCGCATGCGCCGGGATGCGGGCCAGATCTCGCGGGCGGTCGAAGCCTCGACGCAAGGCCACGCCGCCGACCCGAAGGCCACGGGGCCTTTGGTGTTGGCGCTCAGCCTGCTGGTCAACGCCAACAGCACCCTCAAACCCATGGTCGATGCGGCCATGAAAACCGATGTGGTGCCCGAACTGCGTCTGGGCTATGCACGCACTTTGGTGGGCCTGCAGCTCTACCCTGAAGCCTTGACACAACTGGCGGTGCTCAACGCCAAGCACCCGGAATTTGCCGATGGCTGGCTGATCCACGGCCTGGTCTTGCAGGAAAACGGCCAGCTGCCTGAAGCTGAAAAACGCCTCGAACAATACACCCGGCTGGTGGCCAACAACCCCACGCCAGAGCAGCAGGCCGGATTGGCCGAAGCCTTGATGAGCCTGGCACAAATCGCGCAAAAGCAAGGGCAACTGGACCGCGCCAACCAATGGCTCGGCCGCATGCCCGCTGGGGCCGACCCGATCAAGCTGGCCAGCCGCCAAGCCGACCTACTGGCGCAGCAAGGCCGCATGGACGAGGCGCGCCGCGTGCTGGCCCAAGTCAAACCGGCCAACGCCGAACAGGCACGCCGCAAGGTGCTGGCCCAGTCCTTTTGGCTGCGTGAGCACCGCGACGCGGCCGCGGCCTACCCCTTGGTGCGGGCTGCCCTGGACAAAAAACCCGACGACACCGAGTTGCTGACCGAGTTGTCGATGGTTTGCGAAAAGCTCAAACGCTACGACGAAATGGAGGCCCTGCTGCGCCAGCTCATGGCCAAAGCACCGCAAGAAGCACATGCCTTCAATGCCTTGGGCTATTCCCTCGCAGACCGCAACATCCGCCTGGAAGAAGCGCAGCAACTGATTGAAAAAGCCGTGCAACTGTCGCCCAAAGACGCCTACATCCAGGACAGCCTGGGCTGGGTGAAGTACCGCCAAGGCCTGCACCAGGAAGCCCTGACCATCCTCAAAGCCGCCTACAAAGCCAAGCCCGATGCCGAGATCGCCGCGCACTTGGGCGAGGTGCTCTGGGTGACTGGCCAGCAACGCGAAGCCGGCACCATCTGGCGCGAAGGCCTGCTGCTCAAGGCCGACAACGAAACCCTGGTCGAAACCCTCAAGCGCTTCAACTTCAAACCATGAAGCCGCCCCGGCAGCCCCTGCCATCTCCGCCTGAGCGACGTGCCTGGCTGGGCCTGCTGAGTCTGGGCCTGCTCAGCCTGGCCGGGTGTGCCACCCCCCGCCCCACGCCCGCTGACCCGGCTGCCTTCTGGTCGGGGCGTCTGGCCTTGCAGTTGCAAAGCACGCCACCGCAAAACTGGAGTGCCAGCTTTGAGCTGCAAGGCTCGGCCGACCAAGGCCAACTGGTCTTGCTCAGCCCGATTGGCACGACACTGGCGCGCCTGAGCTGGACACCCCAAGCCGCCGTGCTGGAGCAAGGCCAGGACAAAACCGAAAGCGCCAACCTGCAAAGCCTGAGCCAGCGCCTGACAGGCACCGAGCTGCCCATTGCCGCGCTGTTTGAATGGCTGGCGGGCAAAGCCGCTGACGTACCGGGCTGGCAAGTGGACCTGACGGCCCACCGCGAAGGTCGCCTGACCGCCCGCAAAAACGCCCCCGCCCCTGAAGCCGTGTTGCGCATCCTGCTCGACCGCTGAGGCCGCTCACGCCTCAGGTCTGGCGATAATCTGTCCCATGAAACTGCTGCACGACGTTCCGGCCCCGGCCAAACTCAACCTGTTCCTGCACATCACAGGCCAGCGCCCCGACGGTTACCACCTGCTGCAATCGGTGTTCATGCTCATCGACTGGTGCGACACACTGCACTTTGAAAAACGCCCCGGCGGTGGCATCAGCCGCGAAGACCTGACTGTCCAGCTGCCTGCCGACGACCTGATCACCCGCGCCGCCAAATTGCTGCAACAACACACAGGCTGCACACAAGGCGTGCACATCGCGGTCGAAAAACAGATCCCAGCCCAGGCAGGTATGGGCGGCGGCTCGTCAGACGCGGCCAGCTGCCTGCTCGCACTCAACCGGCTTTGGGACCTGAAATTGAAGCGGCCTGCGCTCGAGAAACTGGGCCTGCAACTGGGCGCAGACGTGCCTTTTTTCCTGCGCGGCCACAACGCCTGGGTGGAAGGCATTGGCGAGCAAATCACCCCCATCGCACTGCCTGCGGCGCGGTTTTGGGTCCTCAAACCCCCTTCGGGCGTCGAAACCGCGCAAATTTTTACGCACCCGGCGCTTCAACGGGCCACAAAGCCTGCTACAATTTCGGTCTTCGCTGCAGCGCCATATGACTTTGGTCACAATGATCTGCAACCTGTTGCTCAAACGATCTGCCCAGACGTTTCCCTCGCACTCCAAGTGCTTGGCAACGCAGGCATGAACGGCAAAATGACAGGTTCTGGCAGTGCAGTGTTCGCACATTGCACCTCAGGCACCGCGCCAATTCAGGTCCCAGACCGATGGCAAGGACGCCAATGCAGCAATTTGGAGGTTCACCCTTTACAGGGTTGGGCATCCAGCGATAGTTGATCGGTCGGTCGCTGTTTCAGCGGTCAACCCGTGTAGGGGAGTCGCCAAGTTGGTTAAGGCACCGGATTTTGATTCCGGCATTCGAAGGTTCGAGTCCTTCTTCCCCTGCCAAATACGTTCAATCGTACAGGCCCCTTTATCTGATCGCTGGAATGCACATGCAGCCTGCTTCACTCCCCCCCGAATTCATGCTGTTCACCGGCAACGCCAATCCCGTTTTGGCTGCCGAGATCGCCAAGCACCTGGGCACACAGCTCGGCGCGGTCGACGTGGGCCGTTTCTCTGACGGCGAAGTCACTGTCGAACTCAAGCAAAACGTTCGTGCACGCGAAGTGTTCGTGGTGCAGTCCACCTGCGCACCCACCAACGAAAACCTGATGGAACTGCTGATCATGGTCGACGCGCTCAAACGCGCCTCGGCTGGCCGCATCAGCGCTGTCATCCCTTATTTCGGATACGCCCGCCAGGACCGCCGCCCCCGTTCCACCCGCGTGCCGATTTCGGCCAAAGTGGTCGCCAACATGCTCCAAGCTGTGGGTGTGGACCGCGTGCTGACCATGGACTTGCACGCCGACCAGATCCAGGGCTTCTTCGACATCCCGGTGGACAACATTTACGCCTCCCCTGTGCTGCTGGGTGACCTGCGCCAGCAAAACTACGACGACCTGATCGTCGTGTCGCCCGATGTGGGCGGCGTGGTGCGTGCCCGTGCCTTGGCCAAGCAACTCGGCTGCGACCTGGCCATCATCGACAAGCGCCGCCCCAAGGCCAACGTGAGCGAAGTCATGCACGTCATCGGCGAGATCGACGGCCGCAACTGCGTGATCATGGACGACATGATCGACACCGCTGGCACCTTGGTCAAAGCGGCCGAGGTGCTCAAAGAGCGCGGCGCCAAAAAAGTCTACGCCTATTGCACACACCCGATTTTTTCGGGTCCGGCCATCGACCGCATTGCCAAGGGCGAGGCCCTCGACGAAGTCGTGGTCACCAACACCATCCCGCTGACGGCCGAAGCCGCAGCGTGTTCCAAGATTCGCCAACTCTCAGTGGCACCGCTGATCGCCGAAACGATCAACCGGATTGCGCACGGCGAGTCGGTGATGAGCCTGTTCTCCGATCAAGCCTGATCGGGAAGAGGCCACCAGTGGCCAGCCGTCCTTGTGGACTGGCTGGCTTTTTTAAGTCAGGGTCGCACTGGTCGCGGTGGGCCCTAGAAGGAGAAATGTATGAAATTCGTCGCTTTTGAGCGCGCTAAGCAGGGCACGGGTGCGAGCCGCCGTCTCCGCAATTCCGGCCGCACGCCTGGCATCGTTTACGGTTCCACATCGGCCCCCCAACTGATCGAGCTGGACCACAACGCTTTGTGGCACGCCCTGAAAAAGGAAGCTTTCCACGCTTCCATCCTGGACATGGAACTGAACGGTCAGACCAGCAAAGTCTTGCTGCGTGACTACCAGATGCACCCGTTCAAGCAGTTGGTGCAACACATCGACTTCCAGCGCGTGGACGCCAACACCACTTTGCACATGAAGGTGCCATTGCACTTCAGCGGCGAAGAAGAGTCCGAAGCCGTCAAGACCGACAAGTGCACCGTCACCCACGTGGCGACCGAAATCGAAGTCGCTTGCCTGCCCGCCAACCTGCCCGAGTTCATCGCGGTGGATCTGAAGGGCCTGACCAAGGGCAATTCGCTGCACCTGAACGACATCACCCTGCCTGCTGGCTGCAAAGCCGTCACCCATGGCAAGAAAAACCCGGTCCTCGTGTCCGTGGTGGCTCCCGTGGAAGAAGTGGTTGCAGCCCCTGTGGCCGCTGCCCCTGCAGACGCCAAAGGCAAGGGCAAAGGCAAGAAGTGATCTTCTGCCTGGGGCTGCAAAGCCCCGCTCTGCAAGGCCCGCGCAAGCGGGCCTTTTGCTTTGGGGCCAGCGGCTCCCCCCGCAAGGCCGCCTGTGCCAAGGATAATCTCGCACCATGATCAAACTGCTTGTCGGCCTGGGCAACCCGGGCAACGAATACGAAGACACCCGCCACAACGCCGGTTTCTGGTGGATCGATGCCGTGGCCCGCGAACTCAAGGTGTCGCTGGTGCCCGAGCGCAGCTACCACGGCCTGGTGGCCCGCACCACCGTCAACGGCCACAACGTGTGGTTGCTCGAGCCCCAGACCTTCATGAACCTGTCGGGCAAATCGGTCAGCGCACTGGCCCGGTTCTTCAAAATCCAGCCGCAAGAAATTCTGGTGGCGCACGACGAACTGGACATCCCGCCCGGCGAAGCCAAGCTCAAGCTGGGCGGCAGCCACGCCGGGCACAACGGCTTGCGCGACATCCACGCTCAACTGGGCACGGCCGACTACTGGCGGCTACGCATTGGCGTGGGCCACCCGGGCGACAAGGCCGAGGTGGTCAGCTGGGTCTTGAAGAAGCCGATGCTGGAGCACCGCAAAGCCATCGACGACAGCATCCACCGCGCGGTAAACGCCTTGCCCCTGCTCCTGGCGGGCGATATGGAAAAGGCCATGGCCCGCATCCACACCAGCAAGCCGCCGCGCCCCAAACCGCCCCGCCCCGTCAAAACACCTGCGCCAGACGCCCCTGCAGCCGAGTGATGCAGGCCACCCGCCTCACTGCCCCTGCAAGCGGCGGTATTTGGCCCAGAGCGACTCTTGGTTTTCGACGTGCTGGGGGTTGACGGGAATGCAAGCCACGGGGCAGACCTGCACACACTGGGGCTCGTCAAAATGCCCGACGCACTCGGTGCACTTGGACGGGTCGATTTCGTAAATTTCTTCGCCCAGATAAATCGCCTGGTTCGGGCACTCGGGCTCACACACATCGCAGTTGATGCATTCGTCGGTGATCATCAGTGCCATGGCTGGGGCTCCGCAAAAGTCTGCATCGTGGTCATGCCCGGATTATCGGCCACAGGCATCAGCCCGAAGGAGTGCAGGGCTGTTGCCTGCCCCGGGGCTTGAAACAGGCCAGTCCCCACGAGTGGCGCTGACCCGGCGGCATGCGCCTAAAATGGGCCCAATGATGAACGCCGACCTGCATTGCCACTCCGTCATCTCCGACGGCACCCTCACCCCCGAAGCCCTGGCCGAACGCGCCAAAGCCAACGGCGTGGAACTGTGGGCACTGACCGACCACGACGAAGTGGGCGGGCAAGACCGCGCCCTGGCTGCGGCCAAGGCACTGGGCATGCCCTACCTCACGGGCACTGAAATTTCGGTCACCTTTGCCCACCAGACGGTGCACATCGTGGGCCTGGGCTTTGACCCCCACAACAGCGCCCTGGTGGCCGGCTTGCGCCGCACTCGGGGCGGCCGCAGCGAACGCGCCCAGGAGATGTCGGACGGCCTGGCCAAGGTCGGCATCAAAAACGCTTACGAAGGCGCCCTGCAATACGTGGGCAACCCCGAGCTGATTTCGCGCACCCACTTTGCCCGTCATTTGGTCGAAACGGGTGTATGCAGCGACACTTCGGAGGTGTTTCGCAAATACCTGACCGAAGGCAAACCCGGCTATGTGCCACACCGCTGGGCACGGCTGCAGGAAGCCGTGCAGTGGATCACCGAAGCGGGCGGCATCGCCGTCATTGCCCACCCGGCCCGTTACGGCTTCACGCCCAACGAAGAGTACGCGCTGTTCAGCGAATTCAAGGCCCACGGCGGTCGCGGGGTGGAGGTCATCACCGGCAGCCATTCCTCGCAAGAAGCGGTGCGCTACGCCGAAACCGCCCTCGAATTTGACCTGGTGGCTTCGCGCGGCAGTGACTTTCACAGCCCCGACGAAAGCCGCATCGACCTGGGCACCCTGCCCTACCTGCCTGGCCAACTCACCCCGGTTTGGGAATTGCTGGCCGACCGCATCCAGTGAATCCGACGCACCGACACGCCAGCCTTCAGGGCATCGGCTTTGCGGTACTGGCCACCGCCTGCTTCGCCACCCTGGACACCACCACCCGGCATGTCAGTGCCGGTTTGTCGGTGATGGTGGCGCTGTGGTTCCGCTACGCCATTCAGGCGCTCATCACCACGGTGGTGGTCTGGCCGGGGCGCGGCAGGCGCGTTTTGCGCACCGAGCACCCGCGCTTTCAGCTGGCCCGTGGCCTGCTGCTGTTTGCCTGCAGCATCCTGGCTTTTTTGAGCCTCAAATACATGCCCGTGGGCGAGTTCACCGCCATCTCGCTGCTGGCCCCCTTGGTCATCACCTTGCTGGCGGCCTGGATGCTGAAGGAAAAAATCCGCCCCCTGCGCTGGCTGCTGGTGGTGGGCGGCTTTCTGGGCACGATGGTCATCATCCGCCCCGGCAGCCAGCACTTTGACTGGACGGTGATCCTGCCCTTGATGTTAGTAGGCACCAACTCCGGCTTTCAGCTGCTGACCAGCAAGATGGCCAAGACCGAAGACCCGATCACCACGCACTTTTACACCGGCTGGATCGGCACGGGCATGGCCACACTGCTGCTGCCCTTTGTCTGGGAAATGCCCGCAGACTGGACCGTCTGGTTGCAGCTGCTGATCATGGGCGTGCTGGCCTCGATCGGGCATTTCTTGCTGATCCTGGCCTATGGCCGAACCCCGGCCGCCACCCTCACGCCCTACATGTACACCCAGATCGGCTTTGCGGTGCTGGGGGGCTGGCTGGTGTTCAACCACCTGCCCGACCAGTGGACCTTTGTCGGCATGGGCCTGGTGGCCCTGTGCGGCGCTTTGGGGGCCTGGCTCACCGTGCGCGAAAACCGCATCGCGATCCAGCCTCCAGAATCCTGAGGCGACACTCTTCCCTTCAGGGATTTCGCCCCCATCTACCGACATACGATCACCACCGGCAACCGACTGTCCCCACCCATGGCCCAGTTTTTCACTGTTCACCCCGACAACCCGCAAGCGCGCCTGCTCAAGCAAGCCGTGCAGCTGCTCAACCAGGGCAGCGTGCTGGCCGTGCCCACCGACTCCAGCTACGCCCTGGTCTGCCACCTCGACGACAAAAACGCTGCCGACCAGCTGCGCCGCATCCGTGGCGTGGACGACAAGCACCACCTGACGCTGCTGTGCCGGGACCTGAGCGAGCTGGCCAACTACGCGCGGGTGGACAACCGCCAGTTTCGCGCCATCAAGCAGGCCACACCCGGGCCTTTCACCTTCATTCTGGAGGCCACCAAGGAAGTGCCGCGCCGCGTGAGCCACCCCCAACGCAAAACCATTGGCCTGCGCCTGCCCGAGCATCAGGTGCTGCAAGAACTGCTGGTCCTGCATGGCGCCCCCCTGCTGGCGGCCACCCTCATCATGCCCGGCGAAGACCAGCCCCTCAACGACCCCGAAGAGATCCGCGAACGCCTGGAGCACCAGGTGGGCGCGGTCATCGACGCCGGGGCTTGCTCGCTCGAGCCCACCACCGTGATCGACATGAGCAGCGACGAGCCCCAAGTGCTGCGCCAAGGCCAGGGCGACCCCGCGCGCCTGGGCCTCTGAAATCTTTTGTGCAGTGGGAGGCCGCCCCCGCGGCCGAATGTGCGCACTGCCACCAGCACCATTCCCGAGCAGAGGCTCGCTCCCACATAAAACTGTGAGCACTCTCCCACATAGCCACTGAGCCCCCCAGACCCAGGCGCTGGCCAGGTCTGAGACAATCTGATGCTTATGTCCGACCTCATCCAGACCGTCCTGATTTATGCCCTGCCCGTGATCTTCGCCATCACGCTGCACGAGGCCGCCCACGGCTATGCCGCGCAGCGTCTGGGCGACAACACCGCCGCCATGCTGGGTCGCGTCACGCTCAACCCCCTGCCGCACATCGACCCGTTGGGCACTATCTTGCTGCCGCTGCTGCTGTACTTCAGCACCAGTGGTGCTTTCCTGTTCGGCTATGCCAAGCCGGTTCCGGTGCGATTTGACTTGCTGCGCCACCCCAAGCGCGACATGGTCTGGGTGGCACTGGCGGGTCCTGCCTCCAATCTGGTTCAGGCTGTGCTCTGGGGCGTTCTGCTTTACGCGCTGGCAGGCAGTGGCGTGACCGAGCGCTTTTTCCTGGAAATGTGCAAAGCCGGCATGTTGACCAACGTGGTCATGTTCGCCTTCAACCTCTTCCCCCTGCCTCCGCTGGATGGCGGGCGCATTTTGGTGGGTCTGTTGCCCTGGCGTCAGGCAGTGCTGGTGTCGCGCATCGAGCCCTGGGGCTTTTTCATCGTCATGGCCCTGGTGCTCACCGGCCTCATCAGCGCCTGGTGGATGCAACCCCTGATGGGTCTGACCTTTGACTTCCTGAAACTTACCCTCAGTCCACTGGCCGCTCTGTTGCGATAAATTCAGTGGCGCTGATCATTCCCCGTCTGCTTTTCTCATGAACTCCAAAACCCGCACCCGCGTCCTCACCGGTATCACCACCACAGGTACCCCCCACCTGGGCAACTACGTGGGCGCCATCCGCCCCACGGTACAAGCCAGCCGCGACACCAGCACCGATGGTTTTTACTTTTTGGCCGACTACCACGCGCTCATCAAGTGCGACGAGCCCGCCCGCATCCAGCGCTCCACGCTCGAGATCGCTGCGAGCTGGATCGCCTCGGGCCTGGACCCGGACAAAGTCACCTTCTACCGCCAGTCCGACATTCCTGAAATCCCAGAACTCACCTGGCTGCTCACCTGCGTGACCGGCAAGGGCGTGCTCAACCGTGCCCACGCCTACAAAGCGGCAGTCGACAAAAACAACGCCGCAGGCCATGACCCGGACAGCGATGTGTCGGCGGGCCTGTTCATGTACCCGGTCCTCATGGGCGCGGACATCTTGATGTTCAAGGCGCACAAGGTGCCCGTGGGCCGCGACCAGATCCAGCACATCGAGATGGCGCGCGACATGGCGTCGAGCTTCAACCATTTGTATGGCGAGCATTTCGTGCTGCCCGAAGCCGTGGTCGAAGAATCGGTGGCCCTCTTGCCCGGTCTGGATGGCCGCAAGATGAGCAAGAGCTACGACAACACCATCCCGCTGTTCGCCCCCGCCGCCCAAATGCGCAAGCAAATCGCGGCCATCGTGACCGACTCCAAAGCACCGGGCGAGCCCAAGGCCACCGAAGGCTCGGCCCTGTTCCAGATTTACCAGGCCTTTGCCAGCGCCGAAGAGACCGCAGCCATGGCCCGCGCCTATGCCGACGGCATCGGCTGGGGCGACGCCAAACAAATGCTGTTCGAGCGCATCGACCGCGAGATCGCGCCCATGCGTGAACACTACCAAGCCCTGATCGACAACCCTGCGCAAATGGACCAAATTTTGCTGGCCGGGGCCGACAAAGCCCGCCAGCTGGCCACGCCTTTCATCCGCGAGTTGCGCCACGCCGTGGGCTTGCGTGCCCTGTCATCCGGCAGCACGGCACCCGTGGCCAAGGAAGCCAAGACCGCGCTCCCCAGCTTCAAGCAATACCGCGAAAAAGACGGCCAGTTCTACTTCAAGCTGGTCGACTCACAAGGCCAGCTGCTCTTGCAAAGCCGCGGCTTCGCGTCACCCAAGGAAGCCGGGCAGACCATCGCGCGCCTGCAAGCCGAGGGGCTGGCTGGCCTGACAGACATGGCTTCTGTGCTGGAAGCATTGACACCCGAAAAAGCACAAACCGTGGGCCTTGCTCTGTCAGAAATCGCTAATTCGCAAAAAACAATTAAATAACTTTTGCAAATTTGCCAATTTATATTGCGCAAACTCACAATTAGGTGTATCCTTAAACTTTAAGCCTACTGCAGAGATCTAAAACATGACTGTATATGTCATCGATGACCACCCCCTGATGCGCGATGCGCTCACCATGCTGGTCCACCGTGTCAAGCCAGGACTCAAGATCATCCCCATCCACAAATTGAACGTGGTGGAATCGACGGTTGAGAAGAACGGCGTGCCCGAACTTTTCTGCCTGGATCTGCAGTTGCCCGACACACTGGGCATGTCCGGCGTTCAGGTGCTGAAAGCCAAATTCCCGAACGTGCCTTTGGCAGTCGTCACCAGTGCCAGCGCCAGCGAATTCGAATCGCGCTGCCTCGAAGCCGGTGCCAATGCCTTCATCGAAAAATCCAACAGCCCTGCGCAAATCATTGCAGCCCTGCGCAGCCTGTTGATCACCGAAGAAGAAGAGGCCGAGGAAGAAGCCACGCCTGCCGGTCCCACCAAACTGTCCAAGCGCCAAAAGCAACTGATCTTGATGCTGGACCAAGGCCTGTCCAACCGCGAAATCGCCGAGAAACTCGACATCAGCGAGCACACCGTCAAGGTGCACTTCTGGCGCTTGTTCCGCCGCCTGGGCGTCAACAGCCGCACGCAAGCGCTGCACTTCGCCCGCACCAACGGCTGGCTGGGTATTTAAAAAACAACAGGCACTTGAAGTGCCTGTTTTGTTCTTGGAAACCGGCACCTCTGTGCCGGTTTTGCATGGTGGGTCTTCAGCACCCATACAGCCTTGGCTGAACGTTTCAATCCTTCTTCTTGTTCACAATGTCTGGCGTCACCGCATCCAGCACATTGACGGTGGTCTTGACCCCGTAAACCACCGCAGAGCCCGCGGCATCGGCAATCGCCAACACGGTGCAGCCCGACAGGCATGCGCTCGCCACACCCGCCCACAACAGCAAAAACAAGGATTTCATGGCCACTGCCTGATGTTTGGAGTAGGGCGTCAGCGAAACTGAACGCCGCGAAAGTCATAAAAAAACCCCGCAATGGTGAACCACTGCGGGGTTTTCAACTGGCGGAGGAGGAGGGATTCGAACCCTCGGTAATGTTGCCACTACGCCTGATTT